>Ga0247727_10008467_pt1 | contig 19079 bp, 12 predicted proteins | sample WisWelCaveWW1625_FD_202498 | JGI IMG/M metagenome (GOLD analysis project Ga0247727, IMG submission 202498) | Biofilm microbial communities from Wishing Well Cave, Virginia, United States - WW16-25 | ecosystem: Environmental > Aquatic > Deep subsurface > Groundwater > Cave microbial mat | place... | reverse complement strand
CCGTCCGACTGACGTGCGGTCGGGGGGCCCCACGCCTCCACCACCTCGTCGGCGCTCCTCCCCGTCCATGTCGCTCCGGCTCCCGGGGAGGCCTGCATCGTGTAGACCCGTGTCTCCGTCCGGGCGCAGCCGGCGCAGACGGCCAAACCCACGCCGAGGACGAGGATGGCGCGATGGATTCCCATGGGTCTGTCCCCTAATCTCGCACCAGCGGGTGCGTCAGGCAGTGGGGGCCGCCGCGGGCCCGGGAGATCTCGTGGCTCGGAAGGAGGATGCACACGCGCCCGCGATCCGCCAGGTCCAGCTCCTCCCGTCCGAGCAGGAGCGTCTTGGCATCGACGACGCGAAACCCCGCGCGCGCGAGGGCGTCGGCCGTGCCGATGTTGCGGTCGTACAGCAAAATGACCCCAGGGGAGAGCGCCAGGGCGTTGGCCCCGTCCGTCCACTGCTCGCGATGCTGGGTCACGGGATCCTCGCCGCCGCACGGGACCGGCATGAGGTCGATTCCGTGGCGCCCGAGCGAGGAGAGGAGGTCGGCGCGCGGCAAGAAGGTCTGCGTCGACGCGTGCAGATCGACCTCGAACACGCGCGCCTCTTCGAGGCCGCCCCCGGGAAGCATCACCGGTGGATACAGCAGGCACGCGTCCCGGTCCACCTGCGTGACCAGAGTGTCGAGGTGCATGTACGCGCGGCGGCGCGGGACCTCCACCACGATCAGGAAGCGCGGCCCGCCTTCCCTCCGGGCCAGGGCGGCGGAAAGGGCGTGGATCCCTTCCCGGTTCGTCCTCTCCGAGTTCCCGACCGCGATGACCTCCGGGGAGAAAACGAGCACGTCCCCCCCCTCGAGGCATGCGCGCGGTGGCGCGGTAGGGTGCGCGAGTCCCGCGCTCGAGCCGATCGGGTCGAGGAGAACCGGTGCCTCCGAAAGGTCGGGATGGAACCGGAAGATGGCGCGGGACAGAAGCGCTTCCCGGTAGCGAGCCCGGGCGGACATCGATCCGAACACGACCCCTTCCCCCAGGACGATCTGGGGGTCGCGCTGGAAGCACCAGTTGGGAAGCGGTGCCAGATCGTAGAGATCCGCCGTCTCCACGCGGCCATGGGACGGCTCCGCGAGCATCCCTGCCACGAGAGCCGAGGCGAGCTGCACCGAGGGCGCCTCGATGAGACGCGACCGCGTGTGGGTCGCTATATGCTCGAGGACGACATCGAAGACCCACGCGCGCGCCTCCCGGTTGTCCAGGATCTCGGCGAGAAGGTCCTCCGCCTCGACGACCTCCACCCCGAGCAGCTGGAGCAGGCGCCGGAACTGGCCGTGCTCGTCGCGAGCGCGATCGCCGAACAGGATGTCGTCGAAGAGGAGCTCTTCCATCATGGCGGGGACCATGCGGTCCACTTCCAGGCCCGGCTCGTGGACCAGGACCTTCCGCAGACGGCCGATCTCGGATCGCACGCGGAGCATCGCATCTCCTCGCTGGAGCGAAGGGCCGCGATGCTACCACGGTGGCCGGCGCGAACGTGCTACGCCGAGCCGGACGACTCGTAGAACTGCTCGGCCTCGGTGGACTCCGCCAGCGCGAGGGTGGACGCGGCTCCGCCGGAGATCACCTGGGCCACCTGGTCGAAATAGCCGGTTCCGACCTCGCGCTGGTGCCTCGTCGCGCTGTAGCCCGAAGGCTCCGCCCCGAACTCCGCCTGCTGGAGGGCCGAGTAGGCCGCCATGCCGCGCTTCGCGTAGCCGCGCGCCAGCTCGTACATCCCCAGGTTGAGCGAGTGGAACCCCGCGAGGGTGACGAACTGGAACTTGTATCCCATCTTCGCGAGCTCGTGCTGGAATGAGGCGAGGGTCGCGTCGTCCAGGTGCTTCCTCCAGTTGAACGAGGGGGAGCAGTTGTAGGCCAGGAACTTCCCGGGGAATCTCCGATGGATCGCGTCCGCGAAGCGACGCGCCTCCTCGAGATCGGGTGTCGAGGTCTCGCACCACAGGAGATCGGCGTACGGCGCGTATGCGATCCCGCGGGCGATCGCCACCTCGAGCCCGCCGCTCATCCGGAAGAACCCTTCGGGCGTGCGGTCCCCGGTCAGAAACGCGCGGTCTTGCGCATCGACGTCGGAGGTGATCAGCCTGGCCCCGTTGGCGTCGGTCCGGGCGATCAGCAGCGTCGCGACCCCCATCACGTCCGCCGCGAGACGCGCGGCGACCAGGGTGCGGATGAACTGGCCGGTGGGGACGAGGACCTTCCCCCCCATGTGGCCGCACTTCTTCTCGGCCGCGAGCTGGTCCTCGAAGTGGACGCCGGCGGCGCCGGATTCGATCATCGCCTTCATGATCTCGAACGCGTTCAGCGGTCCGCCGAACCCGGCCTCGGCGTCGGCCACGATCGGCGCGAACCAGGACCGTGAGGCGCCTCCCTCGGAGTGCTCGATCTGGTCGGCGCGCTCCAGGGTCTGGTTGATCCGGCGCACGAGCGCGGGGACGCTGTTGGCCGGGTAGAGGCTCTGGTCCGGATACATCTGCCCGGCGCCGTTCGCGTCGGCGGCCACCTGCCAGCCGCTCACGTAGATCGCCTTCAATCCGGCCCGCACCTGCTGCATCGCCTGGTTTCCCGTGAGCGCGCCCAGGGCCGCCACGTGGCTTTCGGAATGAAGGAGCCTCCACAGCCGGGCGGCTCCCAGCTCGGCGAGGGTGTACCGGATCCGCACCGACCCCCGGAGGCGCTCCACGTCCTCCTCGCCGTAGGGGCGGACGATCCCGTCCCACCTGTGCCTGGCGGGACCGTTCCCGGAGATGCGGGGAAGTCGGGACATCCTCGTGACCTTGGCCATGGTCTACTCCTCGGGGCTCCCGGCCGTCAGGATCTCGTAGGCCGGCAGCGTGAGAAACTCCTGGAAACGATCGGAGGTCGAAACCTCCAGGAAGAGGTCGCTGGCTTCGTCGAGGCGATCCCGGGAGGGGCCGCCCGCGCCCTGTGCGGCCCGGATGCGACCCATCTCCTCCACGAGGATTGCGCGGACGAGATCGGAGGTGACGGCCCGGCCGTCCTCGAGCCTCGCCCGGTGGCGGATCCACTGCCAGATCTGGGCACGAGAGATCTCCGCCGTCGCCGCATCCTCCATGAGGTGATCGAGCGGCACGCATCCCGAGCCTCGAAGCCACGCCTCGAGGTAGCGGACCCCCACGCTCACGTTCTTCCGTAGCCCCGCCTCGGTGCGGGTTCCCCGGGGTGTCCTCAGCAGGTCCTCCGCGATGGCGGACACGTCGTCCCTCTTGCGCTGGATCTGGTGCGCGGTCGGCATGTGCTCGTCGAAGACCTCGCGGGCGATCGGCACGAGCCCGGGGTGGGCCACCCATGTGCCGTCGTGGCCGTCCGTGACCTCGCGCAGCTTGTCGGCGCGCACCCGGTCCAGAGCGACCCGGTTCGCCTCGGCGTCGTTCTTGATCGGGATCTGGGCGGCCATTCCGCCCATGGCGTGGGTCTCCCTGCGATGGCACGTCTTCACGAGAAGCTGTGTGTAGGCTCGCAGGAAGGGCTGTTCCATGGTGACCTGGCCGCGATCGGGGAGCACGCGGTCGGCGTGGCTCCGAAACGTCTTGATGTAGCTGAAGATGTAGTCCCAGCGACCGCAGTTGAGCCCCGCCGAGTGCTCCTTGAGCTCGTGGAGGATCTCGTCCATCTCGAACGCGGCGGGAACGGTCTCGATGAGCACCGTGGCCCGGATCGTTCCCCTGGGGATCCCGAGAGCGGCCTGCGCGCGGAGGAACAGGTCGTTCCACAGCCGCGCCTCGAGGTGGCTCTGCATCTTGGGAAGGTAGAAGTAGGGCCCCGTTCCCCGTGCGATCAGCTCGCGGGCGTTGTGAAAGAAGAAGAGCCCGAAATCGAAGATCCCCGCGGGGACCGGGCGGCCGTCGAGGCGGACGTGCTTTTCCCACAGATGCCAGCCCCGGGGCCGGACCATGAGCGTGGCTACCTGCTCGGCGAGGGCGTACCCGCGCCCCGTGACCGGGTCTTCGTGCCGGATCGTCCCGAGCACGGCTTGCTTCAGGTTGTGCTGCCCCGTCACGACGTTGTCCCACGTCGGCGCGCTCGAGTCCTCGAAATCCGCCATGAAGACGCGGGCGCCCGAGTTGAGCGCGTTGATGATCATCTTGCGCTCGACGGGACCCGTGATCTCCACGCGACGATCGCGAAGGTCCGCGGGAGGGGCCGCCACGGTCCAGTCGGCCTCTCGGATCTCGGCCGTTTCCTTCAGGAAGCCGGGAGACTCTCCCGCGTCGTAGCGCGCCTGGGCCTCCCTGCGCCTGGACAGGAGCTCGTCGACGCGCGGGGTGAAGGCTCGCGCCAGGTCGGCCACGAACCGGAGGGCGCCGACGCTCAGGATTCCCGCCGCATCGCGAGGAGCGGGGACCAGCACGTTCAGATCCCCGGGAGGGGTCTCGACTCGAAGCGGCTCGCCCACTCAGCTTGGCTCCATTCTTGTGATGACTGAAAGCTACGGGAGGCTTCGCCTTTGTCCACGAGGAACTTCGCCCGATCTGTGGGATCCGTTCATCGGTGTGAATTTCTTGACGTCATGGTGTGAAGCTCCTAGATTCCACCTCTCCGGAAAGGCAAGAAAGCGGCGGTGGAGGTGTAAAGGATGGCCGGCGGCTCGAAGCTGGGCGGCAAGGTTCGCGCCCTCCGAAGGCGGGCGAAGATGACCCAGGCGGATCTGGCCGAGCGGCTCGGGATCTCGCCCAGCTACATGAACATGATCGAGCTCGACCGGCGGTCCCTGAGCGCTCCCCTTCTCATCAAGCTCGCCCAGATCTTCCAGCTCGACCTCAAGGACTTCGCCGCCGGGGACGAGGGCCGCCTCATGGCCGACCTCCTGGAGCTCTTCGGGGACCCTCTGTTCGAGGGGCACGAGCTCGGGACCGCGGAGGTTCGCGAGGCCGCTTCCACCTGCCCCTCGGTCGCGAGGGCGGTGCTCGCGCTCTACCACACGTACCAGGGGGTCCGTGAGACGGCCAACACGCTCGCCGTCCGGCTCCACGACGGCGAGGAGCCGATGGGCATGGACCACGGCGCGCGCCTCCCGTCGGAGGAGGTCACAGACCTGATCCAGCGGCAGATGAACCACTTCCCCGCGCTCGAGGAGGGGGCGGAGGCGATTCGCCGCGAAGCCGGCCTCGAAGGGGAGGACCTGTTCCAGGGGCTCGCCCGTTACCTGGACAGGGCCCACGGGATCCAGGTGAGGATCGAGAAGGTCGGCGCCATGCGGGGGGCCGTGCGGCGCTTCGTTCCCGAGCGGCGCGAGCTGGTGCTCTCCGAGCTCCTTCGCCGCGGAAGCCGCAACTTCCAGCTCGCCTACCAGGTGGGCCGGCTCACCCAGTCCGCGGCGCTGGAGGGCGTCTCACGCGACCGGCTCCTGACGACGGAGGACTCGCGGGCCCTGTGCCGCGTGGCCCTCGCGAACTACTTCGCCGCCGCGGTGCTCATGCCCTACGGGCCTTTCCTCGACGCCGCCCGCTCGGAGCGGTACGACATCGAGCTCCTCTCTCACCGCTTCCGCGCGAGCTTCGAGCAGGTCTGCCATCGCCTGACCACCCTGAGACGCTCGGGGGACGAGGGGATCCCCTTCCACCTGATCCGGATCGACATCGCGGGGAACATCTCGAAGAAATTCAGCGGCTCGGGGATCCGCTTCGCCCGGTTCAGCGGGGCGTGCCCTCTCTGGAACGTCTTCGCCGCGTTCTTGACCCCCGGGATGTTCCGCGTCCAGATCTCCCGCATGCCGGACGGGACCGCGTACTTCTCGGTGGCGCGCACCCTCCGCAAGGAAACCGGAGGCTATCACTCCCCGCACCCGATGGAGGCGATCGAGATTGGCTGCGAGATCCGGCACGCCCGGGAGCTGGTCTACGCCGACGGGGTCGACCTCGAGAACCTGGACGCCGCGGTCCCCGTCGGGGTCACTTGCCGCCTGTGCGAGAGGATGGACTGCGAGCAGCGCGCCTTCCCGGCGCTGCACTACCCGCTCCAGGTGGACGAGAACGTGCGCGGGGTGAATTTCTACACGCCGGCGGGGGGGCGGGGGTAGGATTCCGCGACGCTTCGCGGCGATGACTCACCCACCTTGTGGTAGAGCCACGCCCCTGCCGCTGACGCGAGAACCGTGGCGCCCAGTGTCGCCACCCCCAACGGAAGAAGGTCCGGGCCGAGCTTGACGAACCCAAGGCCCGCCCACTTGGCGCTCTGGAGCGTCTTCAGAATCCACCACGCGACGCCGACGATCGCCACGGTGATCGGTCGCGCCCCATACCGTGGAGCGATCGCCGAATAGAGCCAGACCGCCCAAATCCCCATGGCAAGGTCGACGGCAAAGAAAAACTCGCCTCCTAGAGGCGGATGAGGGGCGCTCCTTTGCACCGAGGCTGCGAAATCCGGCGCGAAGAGAAAAAGGAGCACGACGGACACCAGATTCCAGGCCACGCCCGCCACGAAGCCGCAAAGAACCAGCCGGATCGAGTTGCTACCCTTCATGGCGGCCCTCTTTCAGCGCTGACCTTGCTTGTCCGCTCGACGATGTCGATCAGCGGGGCGCCCCCACCGCCGACCCGGCGAGAGACTTGACCAGCTCCCCCACCACCGCCTTCGCGTCGCCGAAGAGCATGTAGGTGTGGTCGGCGTAGTACAGCTCGTTCTCGATCCCGGCGAACCCCGGGTTCATGGTGCGCTTGATGGCGAAGCACGTCCGCGCGCGGTCGGCGTCGATGATCGGCATGCCGTAGATCGGGCTCGACTTGTCGTGCCGCGCCGCGGGGTTGACCACGTCGTTCGCGCCGATGACCAGGACCACGTCGGCCTGGGGCATGTCGTGGTTGATGTCGTCCATCTCCACGAGCTTGTCGTAGGGGATCTCGGCCTCGGCCAGGAGCACGTTCATGTGCCCGGGCATCCGGCCGGCCACGGGGTGGATGGCGAAGCGCACGTCCACGCCGCGCTTCGTGAGCTGCTCGTAGAGCTCCTTCACGCGGTGCTGCGCCTGGGCCACCGCCATGCCGTAGCCCGGGACGACGACTACGAGTCTCGCCTGCTCCATGATCTGGGCGGCGCCCTCGGCGGTCTCGCTCTTCACGTTCTTCTTCTCCGTGACGGACGCGGCAGCCTGGACCTGGCCGAACGCGCCGAAGAGGACGTTCGTGAACGACCGGTTCATGGCGCGGCACATGATGATGGAGAGGATCAGACCCGAGGATCCGTCCAGGGCTCCCGCCGTCACGAGGAGCTTGTTGTCGAGAACGAACCCCATGGCCACGGCCGCGAGCCCTGCGTAGGAGTTCAGGAGCGAGATCACGGTCGGCATGTCCGCGCCTCCGATCGGGATGATCAGGAGCACCCCGAAGGCGAGGGCCAGGCCGATGATCAGGGGAAACAGGTACGCGAGCTCCACCGGCTTCACGACCAGCGCGATCCCGCACAGAACCGCGACCCCGAGGAGAGTCAGGTTACTCAGGTTCTGGAAGCGATAGGTGACCGGCCGCTGGGGGATCCACCGGAGCTCCTGGAGCTTCCCGGCGGCCATCAAGCTCCCCGTGAACGTCAGATAGCCGAGGATGATCTCCGCGACGATGGCGGCCATGCGGAACGGCGTGAGGTTTTCGGGCCCCTCCTGGAGCCACAGGTAGTACTTGGCCGTGCCCACGAGCCCCGCGGCCAGTCCGCCGAAGGCATGGGAGAGCGCGGTCCGCTGGGGAACGGCGGTGAGCGGCACAAAGGAGAGCGGCACTCCGACGGCGCATCCCAGAGCGACGGCCACGGCGATCCATCCCCAGTTCACGATCTCGGGCTGGACGAGCGTGCCGACGACCGCCAGGAGCATGGCGGCGACCCCGGCCACGACGCCGCGGCGCGCGGTCCTGGGGTCGTTCATCCAGTAGAGGGCGAAGATGAACAGCGCGGAGCCGACCAGGTAGGCGAGATGGATGACCTGGGCTCTCATGGCTTCTGAGGCTCCCGCCTCTTGAACATCTTGAGCATGCGGTCGGTGATCAGGAAGCCGCTCACGATGTTGGTCATGGACGCGAAGAGCGCCACGGCGCCCAGGAGCGTGATGATGGGCGGATGATCCGCCCCCGTGATCACGATGGCGCCCACCACGGCGATGGCCGAGATGGCGTTCGTCAGGGACATGAGGGGCGTGTGGAGGAGCCGCGACACCCGCGTGATCACGCCCATGCCGATGAACGTCGCCAGCATGAACACGAACAGCATGGTCGTCAGATCGAAGGAAGAGGCGGCCGTCGCGCCCCCCTTCGCCGCCGGCTCCGCCGCCAGAGCGGGGAGTACGGCGAGCAGTGTCCCGGACAGTGCGGCCGCGATCCGTTTCCGAGATCTCATGTCGCTCCTGCTCCTCTCTCCCCTTCTCGATCCGGACGGACCGACCGGGGGGAAGCCCCGGAAGGCAGGATTGTGGCACACCGCGCAAGGAAAAACGTGACGGAACCGGTCCGATTTCGACTGGAGGCCGCCCGGAGCGCTTGCATGGGGGATTCGTTGTGGGCAAGATGCGGCCATGTGCGGCCTGGCAGGCATGGTGGGACGTCTTCCGCGCGATCCGACCCGGGACGAAGCCGTCCGCCGCATGACCGCGACCCTGGTGCACCGGGGTCCGGATGGCGAGGGGTTCGCCTCGCTCGACGGCTGCACACTCGGGTTCCGTCGCCTGGCGATCGTCGACCTGGCGGCCGCCTCTCCCCCGTTCCCCAACGAGGACCGCACGGTATGGACGGTGTGCAACGGGGAGATCTACAACTCGGCGGAGCTCGAGGAGCGCCTGAAGTCGCGGGGCCACCGGTTCCGCACCGGGGTCGATACGGAGGTTCTGCCGCATCTCTACGAGGAGCACGGGCCCGACCTGGTGGACCATCTGGACGGGATGTTCGCTTTCGCGATCTGGGACGCGAGGAGCAGGACCCTTCTCCTCGGCCGGGACCGGGCGGGCGAGAAGCCTCTCTTCTACTGGCAGGGGCCCGACGAGATCGTCTTCGCCTCCGAGCTGCGCGCGCTCCTGGCCCATCCCGCCGTTCCTCGCGAGGTGGACCCGGTCGCGCTGCGACGCTATCTGCTCCACGATTTCTTCCCGGCCCCGTGGACTCCGATCCGCGACATCTTGAAGCTCCCGGCCGCCCACGTTCTCGTGGTGCGGGACGGCAAGCTCACCCTCCGGCGCTACTGGGACCTGGCGGAGCACTTCCGACCGGAAAGCCCGCGCCCGGCCTCCATCGCCGATGCGGCGCGGGAAGTGGACGAGAGGATCGCGCTGGCGGTGCGACGCCGCAAGCGCGCGGACGTCCCCGTGGGGGTGTTCCTCTCGGGCGGCATCGACTCCTCCACGATCCTCTCCCACCTCGCGGAGCAGAACGGCCCGGGGGTCCCCGTCTTCGCCGTCGGCCACAAGGAGCCCTCGTTCGACGAGGCGCGCTTCGCCCGCGAGACGGCCCGATACTTCCGTGCCGACTACCACGAGCTTGCCCTCGACGAGAGCGATCTCGACGACGGCCTGCGGCGGGTCGCCGCAGAGTTCGACGAGCCGCTCGGAGACGCCTCGATCATCCCGACGCATCTCCTCTCGGCATTCTCCCGGCGGACGATCAAGGTTGTTCTGTCGGGGGAGGGGGCGGACGAGCTGTTCGCCGGCTATCCCACCTACGCGGGAGACCGCCTGGCCGAGGCGTACCGCGCTCTTCCGAGTCTCGCGCGACGCGCCATCGAGGCGACGGCGCGCAATCTGTTTCCGGCTTCCATGGGGAACGTCGGCCTGGACTACCTTCTGAGCCGGTTCTTCTCCGGCGCCGCGCTCCCGCGCCTGGAGCGCCACCACACGTGGTTCGGAAGCTTCCCTCCGGAACGCCAGGCGAGGCTCTTCGCTCCCCGCGTGCTCGATGCGCTCTTGGGCGACGACCCGTTCGCTTCGGCGCGGCAGCGCCTCGCGGGGAAGACGCTTCCCGGCGGGCTGTCCGAGCTTCTGTACACGGATTTCACGATGTACCTCCAGGACGACCTCCTGACCAAGGTCGACCGGGCGACGATGCTGGCGTCCCTCGAGGCGCGCGCTCCGTTTCTCGACCACGAGCTTGCGGAGTTCGTGGCGGGCCTCCCCGCCCGGTGGAAGCTCGACGGCTTCACGACCAAAGCGATCTTGAGACGCGCGGTCCGGCACCGCATCCCCTCCGACATCCTCAAGCGCCGCAAGCGCGGGTTCAACATCCCGTTCTCGCGGTGGCTCCTGCGGGGCCTGGGCGAGCGCCTGCGCGAGCGCTTCTCCGAGGAGCGCGTGCGCGCGCGGGGGCTGTTCCTCCCCGAGGGGGTGGGAAGCCTCCTCGACGAGCACCTGGCGCGCCGCGCGGACCACAGGAAGCCGCTCTTCACTCTTCTCGCCTTCGATCTGTGGTGCGACCGCACCTTCGGTGAAGGAGCGCGGATCCCGCTGGCCGAGGGGAAAACGGTGTCCGGTACCGTGCTCGCGTGAGCCGAGAGAGCACGTGGCGCCCCTGGGAGCGGAAGCCGCGCCTGATGCCGCGGTCGGTGCTCTCCATCGCTGCCGTCCTCTTCCTCTGGAATCTCTGGGCGACGGATCTCTGGGCGCCGGACGAGCCCTACTTCGCCGAAGGGGCGAGAGAGATGGTCGTGGACGGTCGCTGGTCCGTGCCCCACGTCAACGGCGTCGTGACGACGGACAAGCCTCCCCTCTTCTTCTGGCTCATCGCGATCGTCTCCCTTCCCTTCGGCCGCGTCTCGTCGCTGACGGCGCGGCTTCCGTCCGCGCTGGCGGCGCTCGCCACCGTCGCGCTCACCCTGCGGCTCGGCCGCCGACTCGTGGGGGAGCGTGCCGGGACGCTCGCGGGCGCGCTCCTCGCGACCACCTACCTCGTGTGGGACAAGGCGCGCTCGTGCCAGACCGACTCGCTCCTGTGCGTGTGGATCCTCGTCGCTCTGTCCGCCTTCGAGGCGTTCCGCTCCGGCGACGCCGACGGTCGTCGCGCGGGTGTGCTGTTCTGGCTCGCGGCCGCCCTGGCGGTCCTGACCAAGGGGCCCGTGGGAATGCTCCTCCCCGTGGGGATCGTCCTCGTCACCCTCGCCTGGGACGGCGACCTCGGCGCGTGGCGCCGCTTCGCTCCCCTTTCCGGGCCCGCGCTCTTCGCGTCGGTCGTGGGAGCCTGGATGGTGACGGCCACGCTCGGCGGGCATGGCGAGTACTCGGTGTGGGGCGCCCTGAAGGAGCACGCGCTGAACCGCGCGCTCCACGGCCTTCACCATCGCCAGCCCCCGTGGTACTACCTCCTGGTGCTGCCGGTGCAGCTCCTTCCCTGGAGCGCTCTCGTGCCGGGCGCCTTCGTCCTCGCATTCCGCCGTCGCGGGGCGGCGGAGCGGTTTCTCCTGGTCTGGGCCCTGTTCGTGGTCGCTTTCTTTTCCCTCTCCACGGAGAAACGTGACCTCTACGTCCTCCCGGCCTACCCCGCGTTCCTGATCCTGGCGGCCACGTTCGCGAGGTCGTACGACAACGCGGCGCCTCCCCTCGCCTCACGCTGGGTCCAAGGACCCCACGGATTCGTGGGGCTCCTGCTCGTCCTGGCGGGAGTCGCGGTCCCCGTGCTGGCTCGGGGGCTTCCGGCGCCGCCTCCGTGGGCCACGGCTGCGCTCGGTCTGCTCCTCGTCACGACCGGCGCTCTGAGCCTGGGAGCGATCCTGCGGGGCCGGATCGCTTCCTCGCTCACGCATGCCGCCGTGGGAACTGCGGCGACCTACCTGTTCGTGTCCTCGATCGTGCTCCCCTCCCTCGATCCGTCGAAATCCGCGCGGCGGTTCTCGGAGATCATCGAAACCCGGACGGCGGCCTCCAGACGGGCGGGAAACGAGGTTCTCGCCTTCCGCCTCGGCAATCAGCCGGAGGCGTTCTCCTACTACACGGACGGAGTGTACCTGCGCGAGACCTCCGATCCGTCCGCGCTCGCTGCACACCTCGGCCAGGAGGCCCGCGTCTTCGCGGTCGCCGACCTCGCGCAGATCGATCTGCTCCCGGCGGACGTGCGCGCGCGGGTCGTCGTGCTCGAGACCGAATCCTTGAGCCGGCAGGAGGTCGCCCTCATCGCCAACGGTCCCGGGGACGCCCCGGCGCCATGAAGGGGATCCGAGAAGGCGGTGCGCTTCCCCCCGCCCTCCTGGGTCTCGGACTCGTGGCCATCTCCCTGGCCACGCGCGGGCTCATCCCGATCGACGAGACCCGATACGCGGCCGTGGCCTGGGAGATGTCGACCGGAGGCGACTGGCTCGTTCCGCATCTGAACGGCGCCCCCTACAGCCACAAGCCGCCGCTCCTGTTCTGGCTCGTGTGCCTGGGCTGGAAGGTCCTCGGAGTGAGCGAGGCATGGCCGAGGATCGTCCCGGCCCTCTTCTCGCTCGCAAGCCTCTTCGTCACGACGCGGATCGCGCGGCGCCTCTGGCCGCAAGACGCCGGCACCGCGGCGCTCGCGCCGTGGATCCTCGCCGGAACCGGTCTCTGGGCCCTCTTCGGCACGGTCCTCTTCTTCGATCCCCTGGTCGCGTTCTTCACGCTCGTCGCGGCGCTCGGGGTCCTCCGCGCGGCGGAAGGAAAGGTAGGCTCGGGCTGGATCCTCTTCGGGTGCGCCCTGGGGCTCGGCATCCTGGCCAAGGGACCGGTCGTCTTCGTGTTCACGCTCCCTCTGGCTTTCCTCGGACCGTGGTGGGGACTGCCCCGGGTGCGCTCCCGTCCGGCCGTGTGGTACGCCGGGCTTCTCGCCGCCGTTCTCCTTTGCGTCGCGATCGCTCTGGCGTGGGCGATCCCGGCGAGCCGGGCGGGCGGGGCGGCCTACCGAGACGAGATCTTCTGGGGCCAGACCGCGGACCGGCTGGTCCAGTCGTTCGCCCACCGCCGTCCATCGTGGTTCTACGCCGCGGCCCTTCCCCTCGTCCTGTTCCCGTGGTCGCTGTGGTGGCCCGTGGTGGGCAGCGTGGCGCGCCTCCTGAGACGACCGCAGGATCCGGGCACGCGATTCTGCCTCGCGTCGATCGTTCCGGGACTGATCCTCCTCTCGACCGTGAGCGGGAAGCAGCCGCAGTATCTCCTGCCCATCCTTCCAGGGTTCGCGCTGCTGGCGAGCCGGGCCGTGAGCCAGGCGAGCGAGACCAGCGGACGGCGCGCGCGCGCGTTTCAGGTTTTCACCTACCTCGCGGTCGGCCTCATGCTTCTCCTGGTCTCGTCCGGTCTCGGCTCGTCGTTTCTGCCCGAGGGGTCGCAGGCGATCCCCCCGTGGGCGGGATTCGCCATGCTCGCGGGGAGCGGTGCACTCCTGCTGGCTCCCTCGAAGGACGCGTATCGGGAGGCGCGCCTGCTCGCCGTGGCCATGCTCGCCTTCCTCGCGATCCTCCACGTGGGCGCGGCCGGTCCCGCGCTCCTGTCCCAGGACATCCGGGAAGTGGCGCAGCGGATCCGCCAGGCACAGACCGAGGAACGCCCCGTCGCCCACGTCGGCCACTACCACGGCCAGTACCAGTTCCTGGGGCGCCTCTCCCGTCCGCTGGAGGAGATCGAGGCCGAGAGCGTCGCCGACTGGGCGCGGGAGCATCCCACGGGGAAGATCGTCCTCTATGAAGCGCGCGGATGGACGCCGCGTCAGGGACGCGCGCCCGAGCTGGTGCGGCCGTACCGGGGGCGCACGGTGGTCGTGTGGTCGGCCGGGGCGCTCCCCGAGGGGATCGGCGACGACCGACGGTGACGTCCCGCCCCGTCATGCCCTCCCCGAGACCCGACCCTCTCTCCGGCGATCTCTCGGGGCCTGGTCGCCTTGCTCCTACACACTGGGAGGTGTACAGTCATGCGCACGAGGTGCGCATGAGGACGAACCTGGTACTCGACGATGATCTGATCGAAGAGGCGAGAAGACTGACGGGCATCAGAACCAAGAAGGATCTCGTCCGCGAGGCCCTGAAGACGCTCATCGACATCCGGAGGCGCAAGAGCCTTCTCGACCTCCGCGGGAAGATCGAGCTGGCGCGCGCGTATGACCACAAGACGCTGCGCCGGAATCGCTCTTGATCGCCGTGGATACCTCCGTCCTCGTGGACTTCCTGCGGGGGAAGGCGCTCCCGGGCGCGGAACGGCTTCGACGTCTCGAAGAAGAGGAGGTCCCGTTCGGGATTCCTGCGCACTGCTGCCAGGAAGTTCTTCAGGGCGCGAAAGACCCCCGCGAGTGGGCGCTGCTCCTGAGCTATCTCGAGACGCAGCGCATCTTCGTGCCGAAAGACGCGTGGGCGACCCACGTTCGGGCAGCGCGGATCTTCTTCGACTGCCGCCGACGCGGGATCACGATCCGCTCGTCCTGGGATTGCCTGATCGCTCAGGTCGTGCTCGACGAGGAAGCGACCTTGTTGCACGACGACGATGACTTCGAGCGGATCCGCAAGGTTCGTCCTCTCCGGACCATGCGCGCCTGAGTCGATGACCGCCGGGAGGCCCTGCCAAACGAGCACTTGATTCACGATCTTCAGAGCGACCCGCTTCGGACTGGGATGCCGCCGCCGCTGGTCGATGAAGGCGTCGTAGCCGTGTCGCTCGAACTGGATCTTCCACCTCCGAATGGTCCGGCACGAAACCCCCAGGATCTTGGCTGCCTGAAACCAGCGGATCTTTCCGCTGATCGCCCTCAGGACTACTTCCTGGATCTTCATGGCTCGCTCCATGGCGGAGCCGGGATAGGGCACGCGACACCTCCCTCGCTGAGAGGTTGCCGAGCCTACCCGGCCGCCGAAAAGCGGCCAATCCACTTGCTACAGGAACCGGCCAAATCATTTGCTCACTACAAAAGTCCACGAAAACCCTTGACCCGAACCCGTGATTGGGGTATCCCCGAAGGTACCGGGCGCAGAGCGGGCGGAGCCGCCGGGTCGAGCACGAGGCCGACGCCGCGCCGCGAACGCGCGAGCAGGCGCTGGAGGGGGGCATCCGAGATTGAGATCCTCGGCGTTGTTCCGTAGAGCAGGCCTCCGCGCCGGCCTGGCCGCGCTCGTGATCGCGAACGGTTCGGAGATTCGGAGCGCCGGCCTGTCCTTCGAGGAGCGCGTGGAGGCCCAGCGGGCGATCGAGGAGGTCTACTGGCGGCACCGCGAGTGGCCCGCGCAGAACCCCACGCCGAAGCCGCCTCTGTCCGCGGCCCTCACCGAGTCCACGCTGCGCGACAAGGTCGAGGACTCCCTGAAGAAAACGTCCGCGCTCGAGGTGTACTGGAGCCGGCCGATCACTCTCGAGCAGCTCCAGGCCGAGATGGACCGCATGGCGGCGCGGACACAGGATCCGGCGATGCTACGCGAGCTGTTCGCGGCACTCGGGAACGATCCGGTGCGGATCGCCGAGTGCCTGGCGCGCCCCGCGCTCGCGGACCGGCTCGTGCGGAGCTGGTACGCCCGGGACGAGCGGTTCCACGGGGAGCTGCGCAGGCAGGTGCTGGAAGAGTTGGCCGGTGTGCAGAGCGCTGGCGCGCTCCCGGCGCTTTCCGGGAAGTACGAAGAGATCGAGTGGGTCCGTGGGGGCTCCGCGGCAGACAGCGTGCGTGTGAACGGACGCGCCGGACGCGCGGCGCTGACCCTCTCCGACGCGCTCTGGGAGCGCTGGATGGCGTCGTGGAAGCCGCCCGCCACTCCCGGCCGACCTCCGTCGCCGGAGAATCTCGAGGCTCGCGAGCCGCGCGTCGGTGTACCCAGCGGGCTCCTCGAAGAAGACGACCGGTTCCTCGTCGCCGTGCTCCAGGAGCGCGGAGCCGACCGCGCGAGGGTCGCCGTCGTCTCCTGGGCCAAGCGCGATTTCGACGCATGGTGGAACGAGGCAAAGGACGCGCTCGCCGCCGATGTGAAGCCGGTCGACACGGGCGCGCTTTCGGTGCCCGCGCTCACGGAGGGTGCATGCACCGACGACACCTGGACGACCACGCTCGGCACCTCCCCCGACCCCCGCACCGGGCACGCCGCGGAGTGGACAGGGACCGAGATGTGTCTCTGGGGCGGTGGCGGGTTCGGCTACCTGGACAACGGCGCCTGCTACACCCCCGGGACCGACACGTGGAGGCGGATGAGCAAGGTCGGCGCCCCCTCTCCGCGCACGTATGTCCGCTCCGTCTGGACGGGAACAGAGCTTCTTGTCTGGAGCGGAGAGCCCTTCACCAACACGGGCGGCCGTTACAACCCGACGTCGGACACGTGGACCCCGATGACGACGTCCGGAGCGCCCAGCGCGCGCTCCCGCTGCGCGCTCGTCTGGACGGGGAGCCGCGTGGTGGTCTTCGGCGGGTGGGACGGGTCCACGGCCCTGGGGGATGGCGGTCGCTACGATCCCGTGATGGACTCCTGGTCGTCCATGAGCACCACCGGCGCCCCAACCGCCCGCTTCGACGACCTGGGACAGCATGCGGTCTGGACCGGAACCTATGTGGTGGTCTACGGTGGACAGAACGGCGCAAGCACTCTGAACGGCGGCGGCCGCTACGACCCTTCCGCGGACACGTGGTTGACCATGAGCACCACCCCGGGGTTCCGCACGAACCACACGATGGTGTGGAGCGGCGCCAACGTGATCCTGTGGGGCGGCTGGAACGGAACCACGGTCGTCAACTTCGGATCGCGCTACAACACCAGCACCAACGCCTGGGCGGCCACCACCATCACGGGTGCTCCCGTTGCACGCTCGGCCCACCGGGCGGTGTGGACCGGGTCGTTGATGGTCGTCTTCGCCGGCTGGAACGGATCTGCGGGGGTCAACACAGGAGGCCGCTACGATCCCGCGGCCAATTCCTGGACGGCCACGACCACGACCAACGCTCCCGCCGCACGCTCCTTCCACTCCGCGGTGTGGACGGGCTCGGAAGCGATCGTCTGGGGGGGATGGAATGCGGCTGGCACCGTTATGCTCGACACCGGCGGCCGCTACGACCCCACGATGGACACGTGGGTTGCAACGGCCCAGACCGGCCTGCCGGACGCCCGCGTGGAGGCCGCAATGGTCTACACGGGCACCGAGGCGCTCGCCTGGGGAGGCTCGGGGCCGGTCGGCGCCCTGAACACGGGTCTTCGCTACGACCCGACGCTCGACCTGTGGACCTCGATGAGCACGACCAACGCGCCGACCGCGAGGTTCGCCAACCGGGGCGTGTGGACCGGCACGGAGCTCGTCCTCTGGGGTGGGCAGAGCTTTGGCCCCGTCCGTTTTGCGGACGGCGGCCGGTACTCTCCCGCCTCGAACACCTGGACATCGGTGGGCGCGTCGCCGCTCACCGCCCGCTCGTACCACTCGATCGTGTGGACCGGAACGGAGGCGATCGTCTGGGGCGGAAGAGATGCAGGCGGTCTACGACAGGACGGGGCGCGCTACTCGCCGGGCGCGGACACGTGGAGCCTCACAAGCACCTCGAGCGCACCGACGCCTCGGCGCTATCACAGGGCCGTTTGGACTGGAAGCAAGATGGTCACCTGGGGCGGCTCGCTCAACACGAGCGATACGGTGTTCTCGGGCTCTGGCGGTCGGTACGATCCGGGAACGAACACCTGGACGCCGACCAACAGCACCGGCGCCCCCACCGCACGCACCGACTTCAAGTCCTTCTGGACGGGGAGCCGGGTGATCGTGTGGGGCGGCTTCGACGCGTCCACCCTTCTCGGCGACGGCGCCCTGTACGATCCTGTCGGGGACGCATGGGGGCCGATGGCGAGCACCGGCGCAAGGAGCGCCCATGCCGCCGAGTGGACCGGGAGCGAGTTCCTCGTCTGGGGCGGCTGTCCGACGTACGCCTGCGAGTTCTACGCGCAGACCGGTGGGCGCTACGACCCCGCGCTCGAGGCGTGGAGGTCCGTGAGCGCCACGGGGGCGCCGGAGCCTGGCGCCGAGTCGAACCCTTGGTCGGTCTGGATCGGCGACCGCATGCTGGTGTTCGGCGCCTTCCCCTTCAGCCACACCTACGCCCTCTATTGCGCGTCGGTCCCCGACGACGACGGCGATGGGGATCCCAACGCCGCCGACAACTGCCCCACGATCGTGAACCCGACTCAGACGGACGCGGACACGGACGGCCGGGGAGACGCCTGCGACAACTGTCCCGCCGCGGCGAACGCCGGCCAGCGCGACGGCGACGGCGACGGTCTGGGGGACGCCTGCGACGCCCCGCGCGTCCTCTCCGTCGCGCCGGGAGACAACTCCGTCGGCGTCGAGACCGGCGCGAGCGTGACCGTGATCTTCTCAGAGCCGGTGAACCCCTCGACCGTCACGGGCGCGAGCTTGCGCGTGCTGGTCGGCGGATCGCCGATCTCCAGCACCGTAGGCACCTCGGGCGACGGGCTGACGGCGAGCCTCGTGCCCGCGGCGCCCATGACCGTGAACACCTTGCACCAGGTGGATCTCAGCGCGGCGATCCTCGATCTCCAGGGTACGGCCCTCACTTCCTTCTCCTCTTCCTTCCGCTCGGAGGGCGCGCCCGCCCCGAACCAGACGAGTCTCGGAACCGTGGCCGACGTGACCTCGGGCGCGGCCACGAACGAGCAGCTCGGCTACTCCGCGGCCTCCCTCTGCGACCTCGACGGCGACGGCAAGGGCGACTGGGCCGTGGGCGCCCCGGGGCACGATGGGAACCGCGGGCGGGTCCTCGTGTTCCTGGGCACGACCGACGCCGCGGAGCGGGACGCGCCGGATCTGATCCTGCTCGGCGCCGCGCAGAACCACCGGTTCGGGACCTCCGTCGCCGGGTGCCAGGACGTGAACCGGGACGGGGTGCCGGACATCGTGATCGGGGCCGAGGAGCACGACAACGTCACGGCGTTCGGCAACGGCCGCGCCTACGTGATCTTCTTCAGCCTTGCCGACTACTCCGGCATGCAGGGCGGGCCGCCGGTGACGGCGAACATCACCACGGTGCTCGACCAGGAGTACACGGGGATCGGATCCGGCAACCGGGCCGGGCACGCGGTGGCGCTCATGCGCGACACCGACTCCGACGGCTTCGCCGAGATCGTGATCGGGGCGCCGGGTGCCAGCCGGAACGC
>Ga0247727_10008466_pt1 | contig 19081 bp, 25 predicted proteins | sample WisWelCaveWW1625_FD_202498 | JGI IMG/M metagenome (GOLD analysis project Ga0247727, IMG submission 202498) | Biofilm microbial communities from Wishing Well Cave, Virginia, United States - WW16-25 | ecosystem: Environmental > Aquatic > Deep subsurface > Groundwater > Cave microbial mat | place... | reverse complement strand
CCGATTTCCTTGCTGAAGAAGAAGCCGATGACTGCGCCGACCCAGCCGGTGATGATGGGGAGGAATGTGTTGAGCACGGATTCGTTGGGTTCTGTTGTGATGATGCCGTAGCCGAGCAGAGTGGCGAACGAGACGAGGAGGAAACCCGTGATCATCCGTTGGACGCGCGTCAGGTGCCGGAATGCGCGTCCCTCGGTGACGGTATCGACCATATGGTCGAACATCGCTGGGCGATTAAAAAGCCTTGTAAGTGCACAGAAATTGATTGCAATTTCGTTGGCCGTGCACTTCAAGGCTTTTTTGAACCCTGTTCCAAAAAGGCCCCAAAAACGCGCGGCGTTTTTGTTGGCTCAAAAACCGAAGGTTTTTGTAACCTTGTCAGAGGAGCAATTCCTTGACGAGATGTATCAGGAATCCGATCAACCCGATAGCTAAGATTCCCAGTCCTGATATCTTGACCACCGTAGTGTATTCTTGCCGGTCGGGTTTTTTGGTGACTTTGAGGACGCGGACGCATTCGCGGTAGAAGTCTTTGAGTTGGTGCCATTTGGCGTGGAGCTTCTGTCCCCAGCCCGGTTTGGGTTCCCCTTGAGTGATGGGTTTTGCAGGAGGCACGGGCGCTTGCGGTGGTTGTGGCACGACGGAGGGCGCAGTGCTGACTTGTTTCTCGTACTGCCGCATTTCTGGGCTTGGTTGTTGGTCGTCGGCCATGCGCGTGCTCACGATAGGTGCTTTTTAAACATTTCGAGGCTGAGCGCGTGTGGGCTGGACGCGAGAAGCGCCCGGTCTGCGGTGATGAGGGGAAGTACTTTGATTTCCGCCAAAGCCGCGTAGGCCGCGTCGTAGACGCTGAGTTTGTGAAGTTTGGCGATGCTGATCGCGTGTGAGATGATATCCTCATCAGGGTCTGTGAACTCTATGCCGAATTGGAGGAGGGTGTGGATGGCGAGCTGGATGGTGTCTGTGGTGTAGCGTGGATTGTATGCCAACGAATTCGCGACTTCGTAAATGGCGAGGTCTGGCGCGATGAGCGGAAGTTGGTGTGTCAGGAAGTACTTCCTGAGTGCGACTGCATCGTCAGAGTCTGGTTCGGCCGCGAACCATTTCACGATGATGCTCGAGTCGAGGACGGCCCCGCGTAGCGTGTGTCTCTCCATTTGCGTATGATTGCAGACGCGTTGAACTTGCCGCCTTTTTGACGGATGGCGTCCATGGTGGCTGCGAGCGCTTCTCGGTATTCGCGTTGCTTTGCGAGCTCGTCAGTGGCGTGTTCCTTGATCAGCTTCGAGATGAATTGGCCCATCGTCATATCGTGTTTGGCTGCTTCGACCTTGAGGATGCGCCAGGCGTCGTCATCGACATTCTTGATGGTGGCGGTGAGCATAGGGAATACAAGTAATACTTGTTGTATTTAAAGTTTTCGGGAGGAAAGACTTCGATATTCCGCATATTTTGACGTTCTGCGTAAATATCGTGTCATCGTCCACGCGTTTCTTGGATTAGTGCATCCAATTCAACGAGTGTTTTCTGGATGTTTTCCATCACGCGTTGTTTATCTGCAATGAATTGTCTGAGACGTCCTTCTTCTTTGGTGTACTCGATAAGCTCAAGGGTCCTCGGATCGAGTGTGCTGCCGAGTTCTTTCAATGCGGCGTACTCCCGCTCCCAGGTCGTTTTGTTCAGGAGCGCGAGCGAGTTGGCAAGCTTCTTTCTGGCAACCATATACTTTTCAAGGGCCTCGTTCGTCCGTCCTGCCGCGGCGAGTTCGGCTCCTTCTCTCCGTAAGACGGTTTCCTCCTGCAGATGTATCAACGACTGTTCCGCAAGGGCGACATTGGATTTGATCAACGTGAGCGTCTGATTAGCGAGCTTTTTCGCCTGCTGCAATCGTTGCATCTCTGCGGCATTGAAGACGTTCTGCCAGAAGAGCAGGGACGCGGATAGTGCTGCGGTAAGCACGGCTACGAGCGTGATGAGCCCCGACTTCTTTTTCCAAAAGGCGAAAATCGACATGTGTGTCTGTCAATCCACGAACTCGATTCCCAACTCTTGTTCGATCTCTCTCTTCTGCGTGTCTGAGACTTTGCGTCCAGGTCCGAAGATTTGCGGGCTCTTCACTCCAGTCACGATGACCATGCATCGTAATGTCTCGCCCAGGTCTTCGTAGATTTGCGCGCCCCAGATGATGCGGGCGTCGTCGGCCAATTTTGACGAGATTGCCTCGACAACGGTCTTTGCCTCATTCAGGGTCAGGTCCTTCGCTCCGGCCACGTTTATCAACGCCCCTGTCGCTCCTGTGATGTCGACGTCCAATAATGGGTTGTTGATGGCTTTTTCGACGGCTTCCAATGCGCGGTTCTCTGAGTCTGATTCGCCCATGCCTATGAGCGCGACGCCGCCGTTCGACATCACTGCGCGGATGTCCGCGAAGTCCAGATTGACCAATCCTGCTTTCGTCACTAATTCGGCGATGCCTTTCACGGCGTTCGTGAGGATCTCGTCTGATACTTTGAATGCCGTCTGCAATGGCAGGTCGGGCGCGAGCTCAAGCAGTTTGTCGTTCGGTATGACGATGAGCGTGTCGACGTTCGCTTCGAGCTTTTCAAGTCCGATCAAAGCGTTCTCGTAGCGTCGGTTGCCTTCCATCGTGAACGGTAACGTCACGACACCCACGGTCAACGCCCCTGTTCGTTTTGCGACTTCGGCTACGACTGGTGCGCTGCCGGTGCCGGTGCCTCCTCCGAGTCCGCACGTGATGAAGACCATATCTGCGCCTTGGATGGCTTGTTTGATGTCGTGTTCTTGTTCGCGTGCGCTGGCTTCGCCGATTTTGGGGTCGCTGCCCGCGCCGTGCCCGCGCGTTGTTTCGCGGCCGATCAGTATCTTGCGGTCGGCGGTGGTGTATAGCAAGTCTTGCGCGTCGGTGTTGATGGCGATGCTTTCTGCCCCTTTGATGCCGACTTCGGTGATGCGGTTGATCGTGTTGTTGCCCGCCCCTCCGCAGCCCACGACGCGGATGCTGGCGCGTTGCGCGGCGAGGAGTTCTTCGAGTTCGACATCCACGGTGTTCGCCTTGCGGTGTTCGGAGGGGATGCCTTTCGGATTGTTCGCATTCATTGTTGTGTCGATCTGCATATCCACCATAACCACCCCGTATTCCGTCACGACGCTCCAATGATGACTATTTAAGATTTATTGTTTTTGACAAGAAGGAATTCTTGTGTGGGGTTTCGACTGCAGGAAAAGGTCGATGATCGACCCGGAAAAGAAGTTCTTGGCGCCCTATTTCGTGAACGTGATGTTCTTCGCGCCGGTCATCGCGGTGATCTCTTTGGTGAATGCGTCTTGGATCTGCGGTGGGAGTGCGTTTGGGATTTTGATGGTTGCAGTATCACTCCCGGCGTCCCAGCTCACTACTGCCCCATGGAGATGGTGCATCGTGCATAAGGCTTCGACTTGTTTGGCTCTGTCGGTGACAATCGTGTTTATCTTCAGGTCATACGTGATTTCTTTGTTCGCGAGGGGATGGTTGAAGTCGACGACGGTTCGTCCGCCTGTGACCGTCTTGATTATGCCGTACATGCCGTCGACTTCGATGGGCATGGCGGGTGCGGGTCGCATCTGTTGTTCGAGGAATCGTTTGGTGGGGATCATCTGGATGAGTTTGGCGTTTTTCTTGCCGAAGGCGTTTTCTGGTTTGAGGACGAGTGTTGTGCTGGTGCCGTTCTCCTTTCCGATCAGCCAAGCGTCGATTCCTTTCAACACGTGTCCGCGTCCCACGCAGATCGTCTGTGGTCCGTAGTGGGCGTGGCCGCTGGTGAGTCCTTCTTTCTTGGCCACGTTCTCGTCGGTGGTGTCGAAGACGTCTCCGGTGTCGGTCTTGCCGGTGTATTCGATTTCGACGAAGTCGCCTTGCTTGATGGGCATGGGCTCTGGCCTTCATCAGCGGTATATAAAGTTTGCCGCGAGCGTTCCGTCCCCGTGCGCGCCGCCCGCGCGTGCTGCTGGTGCGCGGCGAGCCGGGGGACGCCCCATCCGGGGTGGCGAGCAGGGCATCGAGCGGAGCGAGATGACCGTCGCGCACCTGTTGCAGCACGCGCAGCTGTTGATATGTTTTCAGATGCGGAAGTGCCGTCACAATATTTATATAACGTAGACCAGTGTATCGAGAACAAAGAGGTGTCTATTCGTGTCCGATAAATCATCCCAGTTCGTGCTCTGGTTCGACGAGATTGGTATTGAGGATGTAGGTCTCGTCGGTGGAAAGAACGCGAGTTTGGGTGAGATGTATCGTTTGCTCGCACCGAAGGGCGTCCGCATTCCGAATGGCTTCGCCATCACGGCGTATGCGTACCGTTACTTGATTGAGCGTGCGGGCATACAGGAAGAGCTCAAGCGGGCATTGAAGGGTCTCGATACAATGGATGTGGAGGATCTCGCGCGTCGTGGTCACCGTATCCGTGAGATGATTCGGAACTCGGACATCCCCCTCGAGTTGCGTCAAGCGATCGTGGACGCTTACCATAAGCTCTCCAAGGGATACAAGGGTGATGATGTGGATGTGGCCGTGCGCTCGTCTGCCACCGCAGAGGATCTGCCGGATGCGAGTTTCGCGGGCCAGCAAGAGACCTACCTCAACGTGCACGGCGAGACCGCGTTGTTGGAAGCGGTCAAGAACTGTTTCGCGAGCCTCTTCACGAATCGTGCCATCTCCTATCGCGTCGACAAGGGTTTTGATCATTTCAAGGTCGCGTTGTCTATCGGCGTGCAGAAGATGGTGCGTTCTGACCTTGCCACGTCTGGTGTGATGTTCACGTTGGATACCGAGTCTGGTTTCAAGGATGTCGTGTTCATCACCGGCATCTACGGGTTGGGTGAGAATATCGTGCAGGGCGCGGTGAATCCGGATGAGTACGTCGTTTTCAAGTCGACGTTGAAGCAGGGTTTCAAGCCGATCATCAAGAAGGTTTTGGGTGAGAAGTCGATGCGGATGGTGTATTCGATGGAAGGCAACAAGGCGACGCGCAATGTTCCCGTCGCGAAGGAGGAACAGCAGAAGTTCTGCCTCTCCGACAAGGAAGTGTTGCAGCTCGCTGAGTGGGGCGTGATCATCGAGGATCATTACACTGAAGTCAAGGGTCGGTGGACGCCGATGGATATGGAGTGGGCGAAGGACGGCGAGACGGATCAGTTGTTCATCGTGCAGGCGCGTCCGGAGACGGTGCAGAGCCGGAAGCCGAAAGACGTCATCAAGTCGTATCAGCTCACGCAGAAGGGGAAGGTGTTGGCTGAGGGCAAGAGTGTGGGTGACAAGATAGGGCAGGGTCCTGCGCACGTCATCACGAACGTGAAGGATATCGCGCGGTTCAAGGATGGTGAGGTTCTCATCACGGAGATGACGGATCCGGATTGGGAGCCGATAATGAAGAAGGCGTCGGCCATCGTCACGAATCGTGGGGGTAGGACCTGCCACGCAGCCATAATCTCCCGTGAGCTCGGAGTGCCGTGCGTGGTGGGCACAAACGACGGGACTAGGAAAGTCCGCGCGGGTCAGAAGGTCACGGTGAGTTGCGCCGAAGGCGAGGTCGGCAAGGTATATGACGGTATTTTGAAATTCAAGGTCTTAGAAACGAAGCTCGCGTCTTTGCCGCGTCCGAAGACGAAGGTGATGTTGAACGTGGGTAATCCGGATGACGCGTTCGCGTTGAGTTTCTTGCCGAGCGACGGTGTCGGCCTCGCGCGTGAGGAGTTCGTCATCAACAGCAGTATCGGCATCCATCCGATGGCGTTGGTGCATCCTGAGCGGATCGACGAGGAGTCGCGTGCCGCGATCGAGGCGAAGACGCAGGGGTACGGTGACAAGAAGGAGTTTTTCGTCGACAAGCTCGCGCAGGGTGTGGCGACGATCGCGGCGGGGTTCTATCCTCGTGATGTGATCCTGCGTTTCAGTGATTTCAAGAGCAATGAGTATGCGAACTTGATCGGCGGAAAGTTCTTTGAGCCGCACGAGAGCAATCCGATGATCGGGTGGCGTGGCGCGTCGAGGTATTACAAGGATGGCTACAAGGAAGGGTTCGCGTTGGAGTGCGAGGCGATCCGGCGCGTGCGTGACGAGATGGGTTTGACCAACGTGAAGGTGATGATTCCGACGTGCCGCACGGTGGAGGAGGGGAAGAAAGTCATTGATGTGATGGCCAAGCACGGTCTCAAGCAGGGGAAGAATGGTTTGCAGGTCTACGTGATGTGTGAGATTCCGAGCAATGCGCTCCTTGCGGCGGATTTCCTATCCATATTCGACGGTTTCAGCATCGGCAGCAATGACCTCACACAGATGACGTTGGGTGTGGATCGGGATAGCGAGCTTGTCGCGGATATCTACGATGAGCGGAATCCTGCGGTGCTTGCGTTGATCTCGATGGCGATCTCGACGGCTCGTCGTTTGAAGAAGAAGATCGGCATCTGTGGTCAGGCGCCGAGTGATTATCCTGAGTTCGCGAAGTTTTTGGTGGAGCAGCGGATCGATAGCATCTCGTTGAATCCGGATGCGTTCTTGAAGACGTTGGTGGTCATCGCTGATACTGAGAGGCGTTTGAAGTATGCCTGACTTCTCTCAGGAGCGGATCAACGCGAGCGTGCGTTCGTTGAGCGTGGCGTTGCTTGATGCGAGCGATTTCATCAAGCAGTCATTATCTCCCGCAGAAAGGAAGAAATCCGTGCAGTGTGCGGCGACCATCGCGGACAGCGCGGACGGCATCCGTGCTGAGCTCGCGGAAGCGAAGAAGGACGCGAAGGTGAAGTCGTCACTGGAGCTGGCTGACCACGTGCAGGACGTGGATGAGAACCTGAAATTGTTGCGCAATCTCGTGAAGGATTTCCCGAAGGCGTCGGATCGCAAGAACATCTTCGAGCAGATGAACGCGAGATACGCCGAGGTCGTGAAAGGGCTCACAGTCATATTGGCAGAGTTTTCGGAAAATTGATCGATTATCGCCGACCGGTCGTCTTCTTGCCGAGTTTCACGGCGAATGCCTCGATCTCGCTTTCGCTCAGGTTGGCCTTTCCGGCGACTTTCTCCACCACAACAACATTCCTCGTCAGCGATTTGTGGACGTAGATTGGATACGTCGCCACCACCCGCAACCCACTTCCCACCACCAATTTTGTGTGATCTGCGAAGTCCGGGAACACTAACACTGCTTTTTTTCGTAGCAGCTTGCCAAGCAGGATCAGGAACGCACGATACAACGCATCAGTATCCGTCGTTTTCGTGTTCCGTCCATATGGCAAGTCCGACGCCAGATAGTCTATCGGTTCCGTGAGCGTCAGCGCGTCTCGTCGAGTCGCAGTCAATCCGAATGGCGCCAGATTGATGTTTGCCCGTTTGACCTGCCCGTCATCAATATCGGATCCTTCTGCGCGTAAACCCATCCGTTTCGCTTCGATAAGAAACCCACCGGCACCGCAGAAAGGATCGATGAGCTTTGCACCGTCCACGTCCGAGTTCCTGCCTCCCACGTCCCACCGCCCTGCACCCGTCACCCCCGTTAGGTTGATGATCGCCCTTGCTATTTTCGGATGCATTCCTGAGGGATGTCTCGCCAGGAACTGGTGTGGTCGTCGTTCTTCGAATTTTTCGGTGTTCGTCCAGAGGCGTTTTCCGCAGAAGGCAAGTCCGTCAGTGAAGAAGACGTCTATGATGGTGTCCGGTTTTCGCAGGTCGATGGCTCTTTTTTCGAGCTTGTGCCAGATTAAGTCGGCGATCGGTTTCGGTCTCTGGTTGGTATGATGGATGGCGACCTTGAACGTGCCGGTGATGATCATATTCCAATCGGCTGCATCGAGTGCGGAGTTGAGTTCGCTCGGATTGCACTTGAACAGGAGTGTATCGACGGCTCGCGTGAGCCCCAACCGTTCCCATCTCGCAGGGTTTCCGTCGATAATCACGACGTCGCCGGCACGCTCGACGACCGTTCCATTCATCAGCGCGAGCGCTTCGGCGAGCGCGAGCTCGGGATGGTCTTGTTTCAGCCACAGGATATTCATCATTTTTTGCCCTATGGAAGCGAAATCGCAAGTCTTAAATATCTTCTTGTCCCGTTTGGGAGGTATGCCTCGTGGTCGTCCGGTTCGTTCTGATATCCGTCAGAATATCGTCGAGATTCTTGCAGTGATGGGGAGGGGTTACGGCTATCAGATCCATAAGGTGTATCGTGAATTGTTTCCGTCGTGCACGCGTGAAGTGATTTATTATCATTTGAAGAAGGGTGTGGTGTTGGGCGAGTTTGAGGTGGAGGAGGTCAAGCAGGAGTCCGGGTCGTATTCATGGGGGACGACGGTGGAGAAGACGTATTATCGGATCGGCCCGAAGGCGAACCCGCGGGGCGATGCGAAAGTCGTGTCGTTCTTCCAGAAGCGTTGATATGATTGTTCGTCTGATTTGTGTTGGCAAAGTCAAGGAGCGTTTCACGCAGGAGTGGCTTCGCGAGTTCGAGAAGCGGTTGACGAAGTATTGCTCGTTTGAGTCGGTTGAGTTGAAGGAATCGGGCAAGGAAAAGGAAGCTGCCGACGTGTTGCGTCTCATCAAGCCCGACGATAGCGTCATCCTGTTCGATGTCGCAGGTCCGCAGCTCTCGGGTGAGGAATTCGCTGAACTGTTGCGGAGGCAGACTGCGAAACGCGTCGTGCTCATCATCGGCGGTCCGGACGGCGTCGCAGAGGAGCTGCGGAAACGGGCAAATCAAAGGATCAGCATCAGTAGGATGACGTTCACGCATCAGATCGCGCGTTTGCTCGTTACGGAGCAGGTGTATCGTGCGTTCACGATCATCAAGGGCGAGAAGTATCATAAATGATGGCCGATGGCTAAATGCTAGTGGCTAACGGCTCCGTTGTCACTTCATCTGCCCGCCGACCTTGCGCAAAAACCCGATCAGCGCTTGCCCTTCGCGTTTCGTGATGAACGATTTGCCAATCATCCGTTTCCAGAGTCGTCTTTGCGTTTCGGGCATTGTTGGCTTCCGAAAAGGCGTTTTCTGGATGACGCCTTCGAGAACGTCGAACAGCACTTCTTTCATCTTGGGTGTGATCAATGGGAATCTTTCATCGAGTTTGCCCGTTTCTCGCGCGTACGCGAGTTCATACAGCACGACCGTTACGGCGTGGCTGAGGTTCATCGATGAATATTCTTTTGCGGTCGGGATGGTGACGCTGAAATCGCAGTCGATGACTTGTTCGTTGGTCAGCCCTGGTCCTTCTGGTCCGAACACGAGTCCGACTTTCTTTTGGTGCGGTACGATGTCGGCGAGTTGTCGTGGCGTGATGGGGCTGCGCGGCAGGTTGTAGTCGGTGCCGAGCGCGGAGGTCGTGGCCACAAGTGTGGCGAACCGTTCGCGCACTTCTTTCCACGTCATCAGTTTCGCGTGTTGCAACAGGTGTTTCGCGTGTTTGGCGCGGTCTTGCGCTTCTTTCGACAGGTGGTCGCACTGCGGATTGACCAAGATTAGTTCGTCGAATCCGAAGTTGGCCATCGCGCGTGCCACCGCTCCGATGTTTCCTGCGGTTTCGGTTCCGATGAGGATGATGGCGGTCATATGAACTTCGGAGATGGAAGCTACCTAAAAAACTAACGCCCGAACGTCCCGGTTCCCATCGATAACTCACCGATTTCGGTGCGAGTTATCCGATCCAGCCTGCGGCGAGGTTGGCGACGATCAGTCCGAGCAGGATAACGCTTGTCCATTTCCAGAGGAAGTGTCCGCGTTTGGGCAGCCAGCGTGTCGCGACGAGGTGGAGCATTCTGCCGCCGTCGATTGGTCCGATAGGGATGAGGTTGAACACGCCGATGCCTAAGCTCAACGTGAAGATCCATATGATAAGGTTGATGAAGAAGAGCCGTGCTTGCACGCCGAATGCGCCGTAGCGTTCGAGCGCGGCGGGGTTCGGCGAGGTTTTCACGTCGAAGTTGACGCCCATGATGCCGTGTCCGGGTTCTTTGGGATCTGGTGCGAGCACGATTGAGTACGTTGTGCCGTTCGCGGTGAGTTCGACGGTCTCGCCGGGTGTGCGGTTGGTGATTGTCTGGACGAACGTATCAGTGTCGGTGACGTTGATGCCATCGAACGCCGTGACGATGTGTCCGGGGAGCAGTCCTGCCTTTTCAGCGGGGCTGTCGGGTTGGATCTTGGTGATTTCGAGTCCAGAGAGTTGCACGAGTTCTTTGCTGGACGCGCCGATGTCGTAGATGGTGGTGTATTTCGTCACCGCGGTTGGGATCAGCGGTATCGCGAAGAGGAACACGAGCACGAGCGCAGTCAGTATATTTGCGAACGCGCCGGCTGCGAACAGGGAGAGTTGCGCGCCGACCGGTTTTTTCGGGAGGTTTTTCTCGTCGGGTTCGACGAATGCCGCGGGAACGATGGGGATGAGCACGCCGAGGAATGCGAAGCCGCTGCTTTTGATGGGTATGTCGTGGGCTCGTGCGACGATGCCGTGGGCGAATTCGTGCACGACCGCGATTATGAAGATGCTGATGATCCAGTAGACGAAGGGTACGAAGAAGACGCCTTTGGCCTGGATGGGCAGGACGGGTTGCAGACTCGGCACCGCTTCTGGTGTTGTCAAGAGCGCGATGCTTGCCGTGATGACTTCTGCGGTGACGAGGATCATGCCAAGGAAGCCGATGACGACGCCGGCGTATCCCAAGATCCGGACTGGCTTGCGGAGCCATGTCTTGCCCCATTCCATTTGTTTGAGGCCGAGTTTGGTGCGCCACATCGCGAAGTACAGCAGTGGTCCGAGGATTTTCTGCACATCGAGCCGTTTGCGGTACAGGACCAGCAGGACGGTCAGCACGACGACGAAGATGATGCCGAGAATGGAGTGGATGTCCATAAGAGTGACGACAGGAATGGGATATATAAATATAGCAGAAGCGTTCTACTTCTTCCGTTTCGGCTTGAATTTGTGGCCTTGGCAGCGTCTGCACGTGATCTTGCCTGCGATGATCTTCATGTTGGGCGCGCGCAGCACGCTTTTGCATCTGCGGCAGACGAATTTGCCTCGCACGATGCGAGCCTCTGCCTCAGGGAACTTGGCCATACGTTTGAGTTGCTTGGTCCTCTTTAAAAACCTTTACGTCAGAGTGCTTTATCGTCGTTGACGTGCGCGCCCTCGCCGGCGGGTGGCGGTCGTGACGCCACGAAGGCGTCACGCCCTACCGACATCCCCGAGGGGCCATCCCCCTGTCGGTCACCGCCGGCCGGGCGCAACGAAGACCGTGTCATCGTGCGCACGAAAAGCGCGCTCTTCGTTGCGCGATGGGAACGAAATAGATCGTAGAATCGTCCCGCACAATCGTAGAACCGTTTTTTATCAACTCCAAAGATATCGTCGTTACGCAACGAAGGACGTGCTCGCCTTCGTGCGCACGAAAACGTGTTCGTTTTCGTTGCGTCCCGTTCCTCGTGCAACGGTCTCGTTTCAAACTGCAAATGCACAACGCGAGAAAACGCAGTCCTAAGCTGCGCTCTTCAATTGCTTCATCACTTTCTGTCCCATTATATCCCAGTACAGCACTTGGCAGCCTTCAGTGACTTGTGTTTTCATTTCTGCAGGGATGTCGAGATCGAAGGTTTCGTACGTCTCGGCGTCCATCACGTTGGCTTTGTCGCCGGACACGCTGAGCACTTGCGCGGATTTCTTCTCAATCAACGGAATCTCGACATTGTCGTGCGCGGGCAAGACCATATCGTGCTTTTTCTCAGTAAATAATTCGATGGCCACGAATCTTATCTTGGCGTGGCCGTGCTTGCCGGATTTGGATGTTTCGCAGCTGACGACGCGGCACGCCTTGCCATCGACTACGACGTAGCCGCCCTCGCGGAGGGCGCCTGCGCTTTCGATTTTGCTCGTCATCGGTTCGTTTGCGCCGTTTGCCTCTATAAAAGGCTTTCGGGAAACGCTTTTAAACTCGATGGGCGTGTTTCGTCAAGGTGTGGTGACGATGAGCAAACAGTATTCATTCGCGTCCTTTGTGCTGTTCGTTCTGATATCTTCACTGGCTATCAGCGTCCTAGCGCACGAACCTCTTTCGTCCGACGTGCAGGGCTGGTTGAATGGCGCGTTCGCCGTCGCGCTGTCTTCGGGTGACGTCTCGAGCGTGCAGTCGTTGTTGTCATCCGAAGCGCGTCCCGGTCTCGTTGACGAACTGCGCGCGAAGGCGTCTGAACCTATCGACTTCCGTTATCGTGTCGAGTCCGTGTCGCAACTATCTGAGCACGTCATTCGTGTCGAGGGTGATTTCGAGGCTGACACGATCAACTGGCATATATCCGGCTTCTCAGCGTTCTTCGTGTTGGAAGAAAAAGGCAACGGCTGGTTGATCCAGGACACGAACGTGTTCCAGAAGTTCGGTTTCGAGCAGGTCGGCAGGGTGTTTGCGTACATCGCGATACCATTGGGTATCGTGCTCGTTGTCTTCTCCGCGTTCTGGCTGTGGATGTTGATCGATTGCATCAGGCGTGATTTCGATGACAAGGCGATCTGGTTGATAGTGTTGGTCCTGACGAGCTTCTTGGGTGCGATCATCTATTTTTTCGCGGTGAAGTTGCGGAGCAAAGGAAAGAAGGCGAAGAAGCGGTGACGGTCAGGCCAATCCGAACCAGCGTCGTCTCGTCACTTTCGTGACGAACTTCGACATTTCTTGTTCCAAGCGTTCAGCTTCGGGGAATTTCCGTTCGTCGTCCCGGAATGCTTTCGTGTGGTGGCATGATCGCCCGTTCTTAGAAGAGAATTTGTGGTGTTTGTGCAGCATTTCGTGATACATGACGTAATCCAATAAATCGGGTCGCGCCAACAAATGTTTCGTGATGCAGAGCGTGTCCGCCCCATAGTTGTAGTGTCCGAGCGTGTTCACTCCTTCAGAGAGCTCGAGATTCGGTTTCTCCAAGAGCCCGCTGAAGAACACTTCGTTCAATCGGTCGAAGGAATCGGCGAGCACGGGGTGCGTTTTCGTTTTTGGCACGGCGATGTGGACGTGTTTCAGGAACGCGTTGTACAGATCCATCTCCATCGTGTGCCCGTCGCGTTTCAACAGCTTCACGAGGAGATGTTGCATCAGTCCTTTGCGGATGTCCGACCCCACAGAACGCCATTGTTTCGACAGCCCGATGGTGATCGTGGAGGCTCTTCGCCTGATGTTGGCGTTGTACCCTTTGAATTTGCCGGAGTGTTTTACGACGAACGTGTAGCGTCCAATATCATCCGGCCAGAGGTCGTTGTAGGATTGTTCAAGCAGATTCATTCTATCGGCCATGAAAACTGTCGATGAGCCCTTAGTTATTAACTATTAGTGTGGCAAAAGCGAGCAAAGCGGAGAGTCTGGTTGCTTACTCCTGGTGAGCCTCGTATCGTAATATCGCTCCGTATTTGCCCAAGTCGCGCAGCTGCGCTCCTTCGCGTGTCTCGGTGGAGATGATGCGGACGTCTGTCTTGTAGCGTTCCGCGATTGCTTCGAATTCGGATATTTTGTCCTCGTGGAGCGTTTCGGAGAGCAACAACACGTCGACGACGCCGCCTTCGAGCACTTTGCGCACGTTCGCTTCGCCGTATGCTACCATGCCTGGTTTCCGTCCGAGCAGCTCCAGGAATTGGGACACGATCTTTTTCTCTTTGGAGACTTCCTCGGCCGCTAAGACATCCGCGCTGCGTTCGAGGAGTTCTTGCAGTCCGAACTCGTCGGTGTATGTGATGTCTTTGACTGCGATGATCTTTTTCTGGACGTCATTGGTGATGAAGCCGCCTTCGACCAGCTCATATTTCGTCGGTCCGGGTCCGCCTACGATGATGCCTTGGAGCCCGGGCATCATCAGGAATTGCTCTTTCATGTGCTCTGCGACTTTCTTGTAGTGGGCTTTGGCCGCGAGTTCACGGTTCTCCGAGAAGCGATGAGCGCTCTGACCCCCTGCCTTAAATTTCCCCGGCACTTCCGAGTGCGTTTTTGTGAGCACAGTCATCGTTTTGCCTCGGAGCAGTGCGATCGTGGCGTCTCGTCGGTCCATGACGACCATGCCGTATGATTCTTTGGCTTGGAGCATCTCTTCGATGGGTTCGAGGACGAATTGTTTGTCGCAGCGGTAGAGGCGCATCTGGATGGGGATGGGTGGCTCGATGCTCCAGACGCGGACGTCGCTTTGCCCTTCGCGTTCTGCCACGTTTCCAGAAAAGGCCGCAAGTCCGTTCTTTGGGGTCCTTTGCACGAGTTTGAGGTGTTGGATCATCCGTTCCAATGCGTCGATGACGTTGTTTCGTGTCGCGCTTGATTTGATGTTGGATGCGGTGCCTTGTTCTTGCTGGAGGTGTTGGATGATCTTGTTGAGATCATAGCCGGCTGGGACGTACACGCTCACAAGTTCCGTATGGCGCCCTCTATGTGGCGCGAGTTCTTTGATGAATTTCCGCAGGTGGAAAATCTGATAGCCGGTGAGAGACATGGGTGCTTATCGTTCAGACTTCTTTTATAAATGTGGCGGAGAACTGTCGACGGTCAGGCGGGTGTGACATGCGCATCTCAAATGAATCGCACTCGTTCATCGTAGCTCCCGTTCGCACTATTCGTAGAATCGTCTTTTTATCAACTCCAAAAATGTTGTCGTCCGTCCCTCGAACCATCCCATCCGTCTTCCGACAGCTTTAAAAACCCCCTGAGTTCTCGAAGGGACAGTGGGGCCGTCTGCTAGTGGCTAGGCTTCCTGGCTTGGGTGGCAACGTTGCCTGAGAGTCCAGGTGACCCCGGTTCGAAACGCAAATGCGCGAACGTCCGGGCGGCCTCATGATGATGCAACATGGCGACTGAGAAGAAGTCTTTGGGCACGGCTAAGCGTTTTGGCGTTAGGTATGGCCCGACGTTGAAGCAGAAGGTCGCGGCTATCGAAGCCTCGTCACGTGCTGATCACGAGTGCCCATATTGCGGGAAGGTCAAGGCGCATCGTCTTTCTGTCGGCATTTGGGAGTGCCGCAAGTGCGCGACCAAGTTCACCGCGAAGGCGTATGGCATCGCGAAGAAGATCACGTTCGCGAAGAAGGCTGAGGATGAGACGTTCGTGTTGAAGACGCGTGCGTCTGAGGAAGAGGTGGAGGCCTGATGGTGCGGTATGCTTGTTTCCAGTGCAATCGTCGGATTCCTGAGGATTTGTTGGGCAAGCGTATCCGGTGCCCGTATTGTAGCAGCAAGATTCTGTACAAGCCGCGGAGCACGGTGACGCGCGTTCGCGCGGTGTGAGATGGCTGAGAGTGATGCGCAGGAGAAGATCCAGCGCTTGCAATTGATGGAGCAGAATTTACAGCAGTTGCTCGCCCAAAAACAGCAGTTCCAGGCGCAGGTGTTCGAGTTGGATAAGGCGTTGAAGGAATTGAAAGACACCTCTGAGGCATACAAGATCATCGGGAACATCATGGTGAAGTCTGACCGTGCCGAGTTGGAGAAGGATGTGCAGCAGCGGAAGGAGTTGGCTGATTTGCGCGTGCAGACGTTGGACAAGCAGGAGAAGCAGATAAGGGACAAGGCGCAGTCGCTCCAGAAGGACGTGATGGCGTTGTTGAAGAAAGAGTGAGAGGAAGAAGAGTCATCAATCCTAGTCAAACAGAAAGCCAGGAGACCAACATGTTCGAAAAAGCCGATCAATCTACTCCATTGCAGCAGGCGGTCGCGTATCTGAGGATGATGCACGAGGATGTCGCCGTGCCGAAGGGTTTGAAGGAGAAGATGTTGGTGCTGGTCGCCATGCTTGAGGGGGCTGATGACGTCACCGTGAAGAAGAGCAAGGCGTTGACGGTTCTAGGTGATCTGAGCGAGGATCCGAATATGCCTGCGATGACGCGCACTCAGTTGTACAGCGTGATCAGTTTGTTGGAAGTGGCTTAGTTCTCAAGAATGAACGGCGGCTGATGGCTTCCGATTCTGATCGTGGAGTTGTGTGCGCTCACCGTAGAATCGTTTTTTATACCAACTCCTTAAACGTCGTCCGTTTCACCCCGTTCCCGTCGTCCAGTTCGTTAACGACTGCACAGGTCACGCTCAGAGGTTTGTTCGCTTCGCGCAAAAGCGCTTGTAGAAATTTGCGTAGCAGCGGACGGTGATTCTATCGTTGAATAAAAGGACTGTTCTACGTAAAGCGCCATCGACTCGCGTCAAATGCCAAAGGATATCGGCTAACGGCCCGTTCTCGTCGGCTTATGTCTCACCAAGAATTCTGACTTGATCAGCACGCTCGTCGGGATGTACAATTCATCCCCTTTCGGCGTGAGCACTTTGACTTCCAATAATCCTGCGTGGCTGACGACGCCTTCAATCGTCCGATACGTGATCTTGTCTCCGTGGTGGATTATGCCTTTGCGGTAGACGGCCATGCCTGCGATGAAGTTGGGGATGAAGTCCTTTATGCTGAGGAGGATGCTGAGGAAGGCTACGATTAGCAACGCCGCGGCGACGATGTTGGCGACGAGCGCGGAGAGGTGGAGCGTATTGAGCACGACGAGGATGGTGATGATGTACGCGGCGTATTTGAGGAGGTATGCGATGCTTTCTTCGACTTGGAGGCGCACGCCGGCTTTGCGGAGTTGTTTGTTGAGCTCGATCTGTTTGAGGATGGCGAGTGTCATCTTCTCGAGTAGTTTGCCGATGGTGATGCCGATGAGGAAGATCACCAAACCGACGAGGAGCGGCGTCGCCACGCTGGTGAAGAGCGCGCTCGCCTTGGCGTACACGGCCGTGAGTGTTTCTGCCATGGGTCTGTCGTCGTCGATGTGATTTATAAATGTATTTGACGGCAAAGTTTAAGAGCGTGTGGGGTACGTTCTGTGGTCATGGCCGTTTCTGATATCCAGACCAAGATCGACGAGATGGAGGGTGAGTTGTCCGGCGCGAAGTACAACAAGTCGACGGAGCATCATTTCGCGGTCGTGAAGGCGCAGATCGCGAAGTTGCGCGAGAAGATGGAGAAGCGTCAGGCGTCGAAGGGTGGCGGCACCGGTTGGTCTATCAAGAAGTCTGGCGACGCGTCCGTTATCCTGCTCGGGTTTCCGTCGGTAGGGAAGTCGACGTTGTTGAACAAGCTCACGAGTGCCAAGTCGAAGGTGGCCGCGTATGAATTCACGACGCTCGACGTGATTCCGGGTGTCTTGGAGTATCATAATGCGAAGATCCAGATCTTGGACGTGCCTGGTGTCATCCAGGGCGCGGCGGAAGGCCGCGGTCGCGGCAAGGAAGTGTTGGGGATGGTGCGCGCGGCTGACTTGATCCTGATCCTGATAGACGCTTTGCATCCGGAGCATTACGAGGTGCTCCTGAAAGAGCTCTATCAGGCTGGTGTCCGTCCGAATCAACGTCCGCCTGACGTGAAGGTGAAGTCGAAGACGCGTGGCGGCATCGATCTCGGCACCACAGTGAAGTTGACGAAGGTGAGCCGGGATTCATTGATGACGATCCTGAAGGAGTTCCGTCTCAACAACGTGGATGTCTTGGTGCGGACGGATGTCGATCTGGACCAGTTCATCGACGCGTTGGAAGGAAATCGCGCCTATATCCCCGCTGTTCCCGTCATCACGAAAGCAGATCTCTTGCCTCAGAACGAGCTGCAGCGGCTCGTCAATCGTTTGAAGCCGGCCGCAGTGGTGAGCGCGGAACGGGGAGATGGCATCGATGACTTGAAGGAGGCTATTTTCCACGGCTTGAGGTTCGTGCGTGTTTTCTTGAAGGAAGTCAATAAGAAGCCGGATCTCGACGAACCTTTGGTCTTGCGCCACGGCGCCACGATCAAGACGGTGTGTGAGCGTCTCCACAGGGACTTTGTGAGGAAGTTCCGGTTCGCGAAGATTTGGGGGAGTTCAGCGAAATTTCCGGGTCAGGTGTTTCGTGACATCGGCAAGCCTTTGAAGGATGGAGATATCATCGAGTTGCATATCGAGTGATCAGGGACGTAACGGGATGCGTCGCATGCCGATTCTGTCGAAGGCGGTGTCAGAGCTGATGATGGGCGTGTCTTTTGCGGTGGCGGCGTGCAGGGCGTCGAGTGGGGTGAGTTTGTATTCGACCATATAATGCGCAGCGAGGAGTGCGGTGTTGCGAGTGGGAGGATCGACGTGTGCGATGTCGACGGCGCTGGTGATGAGCATCTGGACATCGAGGCCGTGTCGCGCTGCGATGAGGAGAAGTTCGGTGAGGCAGGTGAGAGATGTTTGGATGTTGCCGCGGTGTTCCGCGAGGATGCTCAGGGCGGATTCTTTCAGCCAGTCGCTCGGTTTGATGAGCGCGAGGATGAAGTCAGTGTCTGCGTAGACGTGCGTGTCGTTCCCGTTCATTTGCTTCCTCAAAGACGTCGTGTTCCGCGTCCTTCCTGATGCCGCGTTTGATCTCCGCGAGCGAGAGTTTGTCGAGACCGGCTTTCCGTCCCATCTCCTGGAGGTCTTTCACAGGATCCTTCGGCACAGGAAAGAGGAGTATTTTGCCGGGTGCTTGGACGGCGATGTATTTGGTGCCGAGCGTTTTGCGCATCTCGCGTGGCAACACGACGCGTCCGCGGTCGTCGCATTCGAGAACCCCATCGTCCTTGTCCATACCACCCACGGAAGTGTGGGAAATACTTAAGCTTTGTGGGAATGCTTCGGTTGTCATCGTTGCTCACAACAGCAAAATCGATTTATATGCGTTTCCCAACAAAATCCGGAAGAATCACGGCAAGCGGGTTTCGGCAGAGCCGTTTGAATAGAGTGAGTCTCCTGATTGCTTGATTACCCACACAAATAGAGTAACTACTCCTATAGGACTAAAGAGCGAAACTTTAAATAGAGCCAAGTCATTTTTGGTCATAATAGGGGTGGATTGACTATGGCAATCGAACAAACAGAAGGTCTCATCACCGTTCGCGTTCCGACGAAGGAAGCAGGTTACGAATTGAATGGGAAAATCTGGACGAAGTCTTCAGACCGAGCTGTTTGGCGTGACTGCGTGCAGTACTGCAGCGACCGCAAGGTTCCGTTGCAGACGCTTGATCAAGCAGTCGAGTTCCGGCACGACCAGAACGGTGCA
>Ga0247727_10008465_pt1 | contig 19081 bp, 14 predicted proteins | sample WisWelCaveWW1625_FD_202498 | JGI IMG/M metagenome (GOLD analysis project Ga0247727, IMG submission 202498) | Biofilm microbial communities from Wishing Well Cave, Virginia, United States - WW16-25 | ecosystem: Environmental > Aquatic > Deep subsurface > Groundwater > Cave microbial mat | place... | reverse complement strand
ATGGCCGGGGTGGTGCGCACCTTGGAAGCAGGCCTGCCACGGCTGGCTGGGGATCGAGATCGCGTGCGGAGCATCTGCGCCTGGCCCTGGATAGTTAGTCTCACCTTGAACGCGAACTAGAATAAGGGCCTCAAATTGCAAGATGCCAAACGCCTTGGGAAACGCCGCGCCCGTCAGGTCCGGGTTGTTGCTGATGCGGATGTACTGAACTTTGTCGGGGACTTTGACGTCCATTTCCTGCAATCCGCGGCAGTAATTGCGCTGGGCGGGAAGCTCGATCTCCCGGCGCTCTTGGAACGTCAGTCCATCGGCGGCCAGCTTGGAAAACAGGTACAGCCGACCCCCGACGCTCATCAGCAGTTTCTTTTTATTGCTGCCATCTTCGAGAAACCCGATCGCCGAGCCGTAGGCCTCATAAGGGTTTGCCTCCAGGCTCATGGGCACCATCTCCAAGTCGCCGCGGTAGTTCAACTGGCCAACGATCTCGTACTTCAACTCGCCCGGCTTGGCGGCCGCGTTCCGATATAGCGTGGTGCGACGCAGGGCCATCTTGCAGTGAGCGTCGGTGCAACCGTGGAGAATCAGGTCGCGCGAGTTCGGCCCGAACCAGTTCGCCACGAGCGGCTGCATCATGAAGTCATGACGCATGAAATCGGCGCCGCGCAAAACCACGGGCGCTTCGAAAGCCGGTTTGCCGGCGGCGGTCTTGTACCAGCGAATCGTTCCCTTGAGCCCGGCATACATCACCAACAAGTCGTTCACGCCCACGCCCCGGAAGTCCGCCAACCGCGCCTGAACGCCCGCGGGAATCGGCTTGCCACTCGCGTCGAGAACCGGTCGCGCCGGTTCGACTTTGGCAACCTCGCCGGCGCCGGCGCGCCGATACCAGATCACCGACGGCGGCGTGGGCCAATCCACTCGATAGGCATTGCAGCGATACTGGGTTTCCGTGCTCACAATGTCGGCTGCGCCGTCACCGTCCTGGTCGGCCATTACCGGATTCGGTGCGGCGATGGATTTGCCGTCGGCGGTCGTGATCTCCACTCCCGCGTCGAACGACGGTTTTTCCTTGGAGCCGACGTTCTTATAGAAATACAGCCCGCGCGCCGGCGGCTCGCTCAACTTGCCCAGGTAGCTGGGTTCTCCCGGCGGGGGTGGCGGCGGAGCGTTTGGTGTAACCCGGCCCTGACCCGTCCAAAGAGTCCCGCCTCCGCTGGGTTTCACCCCGGGGGCTTCGTCCTTGAAGCGGCAGATCAGAAGATCATTGAGACCGTCGCCATCCCAGTCGGCGATGGACAGCGTCAAGACCTGGCGCGGGAAAACCACTTTGTTCCAGAAAAACGATTCGGGCCCGGTCGAGAATCGGGCATTGTCCTTGACCATCTGGGCGCTGCCGGGAAAGAAGTTGGGGCCAGGTGGTACGAGGTTCCAGTGGTTCGGGCCGTGAGCGGTGCCCGTATTGAAGATCATCCGCAGTTGGCCATCGAAAAAGATGATGTCGAGCAATCCGTCTCCATTCAGGTCTCCGACCGCCGAGGTCTGTGTGTGCTCGACGGTCTGAGGCACCGTCTCGGTGTTGTTTTAGTCGTACAGCAGTCCGTGGCGGAAGATTGGCTCGGTCTTCGTTCCCTCGTTGAGATAGACGTGGAAGGTCGTCATGGCTCCCGTCGGGATCAGGACGTCGAGCTGGCCATCGCCGTTCCAATCGGTCAGATCGAAGCCCGTGTCGTACTTGAATTGATTTCCCGGCAGCGTCACCCCCAGCGGAGGGAATCGAACGGCTTGCTGAGCCTGGAGTGCGGTCGAGGTGCTCAGGGCGACACCGATCACGAACCGGACGAGATTTCTCTTTTTCATTTGCGCCTGTTCAGACGCGTTCCCAGCGGCTCGGGTCAATGCCGGGCGCTTCGCGGCGCATGTTCGCCGGCTTGTTCGGGTGATGGAAGTCAAATCCCCTGCGGATGTTCGGGTCCACAAAGAAACGGCGGATGTGCAGCGGCAGCGCCGCAACCTTCTCCTCGTCCCAGGCGGGGATTTTCGGTTCCACGGGCCCGGCCCAGGCGGGGCGATAGAGATAGGCGAGCATCTCGCGGAGGCGGGTGCCGGTGTTCGGACAGTTGCCGTGGAAACAGCGATGATTGAGGAACACCGCCGAGCCGGCCTTCGCGGGAACGGCGACCTGCTCGGGATGGCTCGCGTATCGCGCGTACGGATTCGCGTCGGCATGCAGCGACAAATGCGAGCGCGGCACGACCAGAAACGGCGACACCTCCGTCGTCAGGTCGTCGAGGTAATACAGCACCCGTACCTGCACAGGACACGAGCCCGCGAAGCCGAAAATCTGCGAGCCGTACGGTTGACCGTCGGTGTGCAAGCTGATACCGGGATGCCCCGGCTCCGACCGGGCGTAGGTCGCGCCGAGGAACACGATGTCCTCACCCAACAGCTCGGTAAGGAACGCGATCGTCGGCGGGTGCGCGATCAACTCGGCAAACTCAGGATGGTCCCAGTGAACAATGTCGCGCCGCGTCCGCTGTTTGTCGCTGTAGTCCACGGCCCGGGTTGGGAGCGTCGCTGTCAGCTTCTTGAATCGCGCGACCTGTTCCGCCGAGAGCAGATCGGGAATCACCAGATAGCCTTCGAGTTCGATATGTTTGATCCGCTCGCCCAGCGTTAACGCGGCCCAATCAGTCTCGTCGAGGCGCATCGGTTCCATGGTCGTCATGCGGTGTTTCTTTCCTGCATGCTTTCAGCAGTTACGCGGAGAAGATCGGCGACTTCTTGAATCGCTCTTCGTCGAAACTGTAGCCCGAGTTCTGGACAAACACTTTGCACCGTTCCTTCAATTCATCCAACGAGAACGCTTCGCCGGATTGCTTCATCAGGATCGGCACCCAGACGTGGCCGAAATGGACGTGGATGTTTTCGTCCGCCAAGTCGAAGGTCATGAATCGCTCGGCTTCGGTGTTCCCGCTTGCCTGATATTGCTTGAGCCGCTCGCGTTTGATGGGGAAACCGGAGGCTTCCGAAATGAGCGTCATCAGACAGAACCGATGCAGCGGATCCAGGTTTTGTCGGAACGCGTAGTTGCTGTTGATCTGGGGGACTTTTCCGCGCGGCAGCCCCAGTTGCTCGCACCGCCGATAGCCGGCTTCGGAGTGCCGTAATTCGTCCCAGGTCTGGCGGGCGAGGTTGGCGTGAAACTCCCACGGCATCCCGGGCGTCTCGTAAATGATGCTGGCGAGCGATTCCGCGAACATCAGCTCGAACGCGTGGTTCATGAACTCGTACCGTTCGTAGGCCAGTGGTTCGGACTTGGGCGGGGCCGTCTTCTGCACCGCCTTGCCCGGAGTCAACGCCAGGCCCGGCTCGCGCGCCGATTCCAAGAAGGGCGGGGCCGGCCACTGATCTCGGTTGGCCAACGGCGGGTGCGTCCGTTCCTTCTTCAGCCCGAGTGCAAGCTCTGCAATTTCCCGGACTGCGGCAACCCAATCCGCCGCCCGGTCGTCCAGAGCGACCGGCGACGATGGGCCATTCGCGAAGGACAGGATCGCTTCCTCCAAGTCGAGCGCGGCGTGCTGCAGGACGTAGTGACTGGGCCAATCGAGGACGGCATCGGTCTGCTGCCGGTACTGTTCAATCGCCGCGAGCAAGGTCTGTCGCAGTTCGATGGCGGCCAGCTTCAGGAACGCGTCCGCTGAAGGAGCGCTGGATAACTTTTCCCTGAACTCGCGGAGGATCTCGGTTTCGGAGCGGTCCGGCTGCCGGCACTGCATCTCAGCGAGGCGGCGACGCAGTTGCGTAATCTGGACGGCGTCCTGATAAAGCGTCCGTCCCAACAAAAACTTATGCGCGAGGCGCGGCACGGCTGGCAGCCAGCCCGCCGCGCACCGAAAGAGCTGGTGCCAGACCGCGTAAAGGTTTTGCAGCCATTCGACCGTGGTGGCAAACGAGACGAACGCAGCGGCAGAGGACTGTTTTCCGTCCAGCCGTTTGGATCGCGCACGGCTCGGTGGTTCAGCGATCTTCTGCAAAGGAGACTGCGGACGCCCTGAGGTTCTGGATTCCATCGTCTACGTGACACCTACCCCACGAGCGTCGTTCGGGTCAAGGAACGCGTCGTTGTACGGAATGCGGACAGGGCGCGGATCGCACGGCGATATTCGTGGAGGACGTCTGCGTCAGAGACGTAACGTTTATAAACCAGCCGCACGCGGAACTGGTAGGGGCGACCGACCCTGTACGCGGCGGCGGGAATGATCCATTCGAAATCCCACGCGGGGCAGTGTTGCCCGGCCACGAGGCTGGGAGCGCCGCCCGTGGGTGAGCAGAAAAACCGCAGCCAGCGCGGAGTATCGAAGATCAGAATCAACACCATCGGGCCGATGCGGCCGTAATAAAACGGCGCGTCGAATCGGCGGCGGATTCGATCCCAATGAAACGGACGGCGTTCGTTCACGACGGGAAACACCTCCAACTCTTCGTCCGCGACATACGCCGGGGCGATGTTGCTGCCGACGCCGTGCGCGGGGGAGATGTACCGGCACCATCGGCCGCCCGACCGAAAATGAATCCGCGAGTCTTCGGGGCAGTTCATGTAACAGCACCATGAGACCTCGCGGAAATTCGCGCGGTGATAATGGGGGTCGCGGAGCCGGCTCTGGTGGTCGGTGAAACGCAGGGTGTGATCGATATAATAGGGCGCGTTGATCTGATAAGTGGCGCGCACATCGGTGGGATCTGCTTTCGTGGCGGGTTTGACCAGCGCACAGGTGGTGGGGTTGATCAATTCGAGCCGGGGTGACTTGCCGCGGACCTCGCCCGGGAGCAAGCCGGCGTAGGAGTTGCCGAAGGCGTTGAACTGCCGGTGCACCGAGGTGAGCGACCACAGGCCCGCGTACTGTCGGCCGCCGACGCCATTGCGCGCCGCGTCGCCGACGATGGCCTGAATCTCGCCCGCCTGAATCATCTGGCAATGGACCGCGACGTGCCTGGACTTGGGGTTCATTACCAAGGGTCGCTTCACCCGGCACTCAGGACGGTTGGTATGGGCCGAGGGATTTTCCCTCGCAGTACTGGGCCATGACCCAATTCTGGCGAGGCGTCACGCTGCCGAGGGTGGCCATCTGCAACACCATGCGCAAGAGGCGACGCCCGAACCCCCGGACGTTGACTCGATAACGGGCGATGGACGGTTCCGCAAACGCCAAATAGGAATCGTCGTCCCGGGAAATGACGGAAACGTCGCGGGGGATGCGATAGCCGGCATTCATCAGGTGCCCCATCGCGGCAAACACGTACATGGACCGGGCGATGAGCACCCCGCTCGGTGGTGATTTCGAGCGCATCAGGGAGGTGAGCGCCGCGCGCAGCCCCGGCATGGTGCCATCATGATAGCGCACGATCGGTTCGGCGTCGCGGTGCGGGCTTTTTTCAAATCCTTCCCGGAACCCTTGCTCGCCGGCAATGTCACCGGCGGCCTTGTCTTCGACCGTCAGCAACGCCACGCGCCGATGTCCCAGCCCCAGGAACAACCCGGCTGCATGGCGACAGACCGCGCGCCGATCGATCTCCAAAAACGGCAGGTCGATCCCTTCGTAACAGGAGCCACTCACGATCGTGGGCACGTCGTGTTCCATAAACCAGCGTTGAATCTCGGGGGTGGACAAGTGCAACACCCAGCAATCCGCGCGGGCATGCCGGATCAGTCGCGCCAGGTTGGCCAGCAGATGCGGCCCGCGGCGTTGCAGACCCAGATGCAGATCGAGGTGATACCCGTTGTCCTGCAAGTGACGCCGCATCTCGGCGATCCGGTACAAGATCGCCGGGGAAAGCGCGTGCAGCGGCTCCGTGGACAAGAATCCGATCGCCCGCGTGCTCGCCGGTTGGCGCAGGGTCCGGGCTTTGGCGGTGATGAGCGTGGGGCGTCCCTGCACGCGGCTGATCAAGCCTTCGCGGCGGAGCATGTCCAGCGCGGCGCGGATGGTGAATCGGCTCACCTGCAGCCGCTCGGCGAGCGCGTTTTCACCCGGCAACTCCCCGACCCACTTGCCACTGCGCAGGTCCTGCAGCAGCACATCGGCCACCTGCACCACCAGGCTGCGACGCTGCAAGATCGGTGTGTTCTTTTCCAGGCTCACGTGGTTCTCTCACCGGAGAAGCAGCCAATGCAATTTGCCCTCCGCCGCGGGAGGCGTCTGGAACAGAACCGTGAATCCATCCGGCGTTTGCCGCGTGATCGCCCGATCGCTCAGCCAGGTCAGTTCCAGGAACACCGCATACTCGGCGTCGGCTTCGGGCTTGGGGAATTTGACCGCGAACTCTTTGGCGCCGGCGGGAATCGGCACGTTGATGCCGCGGAGATTGCGCGCCTTGGTGTCGCTGCCCGAAACGCCGCGGACGTTGGCCAAGCCGTCCGGGGCTGATAAGCCGCCGCCATCGAATGTCATCGTGCCATCCGTCGGCGACACGGTCCACGAGGCTTCTTTCTTGCCGTCGGCGTAGAGCCACTTGATGGCTTGGGGACGATTGTGTGGCTGCATGAACAGCATCGCCGCCTCCTGCACATCGGCGTTGAAGACGATGCCGTTCGCCACCGCGGAGTTGACTTGAATGACGTTTTCCCACGGTGGACGCTTGTCTACCCGCGTCGCCCGCTCGTCCAGATTGCCCGTGCCACCGCCGACCGTCATCACGGCGTGGCGCGACACGTCACCGTTGTTGGCGATGTCGAAGATCGGGGCGGGCCAGGCTCCCGGCACCTTCTCAAAGACCCAACTGCGGAACGGAATCGGCTTGAACGGGTCGGGCCCAACCGCCTGTTCGACCGGGTCGTTCCCGGCAAAGTCCAGTGCCGTGCCCACGTGTGGCCCCGGCGCGAGGCGGATGATCCGCTCCAATGCGCCGCTGCTATACTCCGGGCCGTCCTTCACGCCGCGCGCCACGTCATACACGTTGGCACCGGGCGCGATGATGCAACGGAGCGGTTTGACTTTCGCATCCGAGCTGTAGTTGTCGGGATTATACAGCGTGGGCGCGCCGGCGGGCTTCGCGCCCCACCAATGCCGGACAATCTGGATGTCCGTCGTGCCATCGGCATTTTTCTTCACGCTGTGGATGAGATACCAGCGGCGGATTTCACCGGGCGTGCCGGCATCGGGCACAAGCTCATCCGGTTCGTTCACCGCAAAATAGCGCCCGACCACGTCCTCCGCGATGAGCGCATCGGCGGAGAAACGAATCAGACCGCCCATCCGCAACTCGCCTTGGCCGGTCGCCGCGTCTTTCACCAAGCGCGTGGGATATGTCTTCCCGGCAAAGACGGGATCCCGGCCGCGGGGGTCCGCCAGGTCCCACCATGTGCGGGGGCGCACGATGACCACGCTGCCTTCGGTGATCCATTTCTTCGGGTTCAGGTTGATCAGCGGACGACCCGTGCCGAGCGTGTGGGCGTACGCCGCGGCCTTGTACTTGAGTTCCTGCGTCTGCGGATCCCAGGATTCGACCATGCCCCGGAAATGATTGATCTCGCTCTGCACCATCGCGGCATAGACGACGCCGTTCTCGTCGCCCGCCGTCGAATGCACGTCGCCCATGTAATCGAAGTACGCATGGTACATGTAGGCGTCGCCTTGCGAGTAATGATGACGCCAGTTTAACACGTCGAACGTCTGGTTCTCGGTGTGCGCGTAGGTGTCCATGCGCAGGACGTTTGTATGCGTTTTGTTGTGCGGGAGAAGCTGTTTGACCGAGAGATCGCGATCGACGTCGGCTACGAAATACGGCGCTTGCTTGTCGGTGTCCCAGCCGATCGATTTGACGTAAATGCGGCTCACGTTCTGGTCGCCGGTGCTGAGAAACATGCCGGGAAAAATCCCGCGGATCGTCTTCACGTAGAACCGCTGATCCTTGCCGGCTTTCACGTCCTGCGTCACCCAGTCGCGAAAACTGGTCGAGCCGCGAACGATGCTGTTGTGAAACCGCAACATCGGATGATAGTCCCAGTGCGGCGAACTTTGCCCTTCCGGCAGACGCAAAGTCCGCTCAATCTGCAGGCCCGTCATCTGGGGAACATACACCGTGAGTGTGCCGGTGCGATCATCGAGAATGGTGATGCCCGGCGTCGCGCCCCACGTCTCGGCGGGCGCGGGCGGCGCGGGCTTGCGCCAGATACCCTGGCTGGTGTTTTCAGGCCGCCACGCAGCGGGCGCCTCTTTGGGGATGACGAGCACGCCACCGCCCTGCGCGATGATCGCTGCCGACGCTTTCTGAAGCGTGGCGTCGGCGTCACTGGGACTGCCAATCGGGCCGAATTGGTCGAGCGAATACACGACTCCCTTGCCTGAGGGGTCCGCTCCTGCAGTCACAGTGAGAGCCGTGATGATTGCGGCGAGACACACAACCAATGTCCTCTTGGTCATCTTCATGTCGGTGATCGAATCACAGAACTAGCAGGGTGACAAACTCTCATTCAATCGCGCCATCCTTCTCTGGTTGCCGTACAAGTGGAAACGCATCGAAAACCGAGCGGCTTTTTGGTGTAATCGCGCGTGAAGTCGGTCGAGGAACGCATGAGGGAATTAGCCAAACACATTCAACAGACGCCGTTGATGGATACGCACGAGCACCTGCACAAGGAGACCGAGTACGTCCACAACGGCCCCGATGTGTTGGAGGACCTGTTCGACAACTATGCGCAAGCCGACCTCGAAGTCGCCGGCGCGTCACCGGCAGCGACCAAACGATTGCTCGATCACTCCGACCCCGATCTGGCCGGGCGATTCGCAGGCATCCGGCAAGCCTGGGAGCGTTGCCGGCACACCGGCTATGGCGAAGCGGTGCAAAACATCGCCCGCCACGCCTACGGCATGGAGGAGATCACCCCGAAGAATCTCGAAGCCGCCCGCGCACGCAATGCCGAACTGCGCCAGCCCGGCGAGCGGCTGCGGATTCTGAAGGAAGACGGCAATCTCGACCACGTGGAGATCGACGATTTTTGCTGGCCGTGCCTGCCGGATGAGTCGGGACTAGATTTCTTTCTCTACGACCTGTCGTGGGTGGAGTTCTGCCGCGGGATGGTGAATGTGCCGGCCATCGACAAAGAAGTCGGCATCGACGTGCGCGACCTCAAAACATTGCGCGAGGCGATGGCGATGATTTTCGAGAAGCACGGCCCGTGCGCCGTCGCCGTGAAATCCCAGCACGCCTACCACCGCACGCTGCTGTGGCAGGAGCGCACCGAGGCTGATGCGGCGGGAGCGTTGCAACAGCAATTGCGGGGCAAAGAACTGACCGAGGAAGAAAGCCTCTGTCTCGGCGACTGGTGCTGGGCGCGTGGCGTCGAACTCTCGATTCAGCACAACCGACCGTTCAAGCTCCACACCGGTTACTATGCCGGGCAGGGTTACATGGAGGTGGAACGAATCCACAGCGGGCATCTGTGCGGTCTGCTCCGGAAATATCCAACCGCGCGGTTCGTGCTCATGCACATCGCCTACCCGTACAGCGACGAACTCGTCGCGCTGGCGAAACATTTTCCCAACGTCTATGTGGACTTGTGTTGGGCCTGGAGCATCGACCCGTTCAGCGCGTGCGATTTCGTCCGGCGCATGATTCACGCCGTACCCGCGAACAAACTCTTCGCCTTCGGCGGGGACACGCGCTGGCCGAACGCCGCGGCTGCGTATTCGATCCAGGCCCGCGCATGGCTGACGCGGGCGTTGCAGGCGGAGGTGGACGACGGACTTCTCACCGAACGACAAGCCATCGCGCTGGCGACGCGCCTGATGCGCAGCAACCAACAGGAATGTTTCGACCTCAACGGGACGCGGGCGGCGATCCATGCGAAGGCAAAAGGTGGATAGAAAATGAATCCGATCACCAAGAAGTTGGCGATCCACGGCGGCAAGCCTGCCAAAGCGACGCCGTATGGCACGGGGAACCGTTTCGGTCAAGCCGAGGAAGAGGCCGCGGTGGCGGCGATTCGTTCGCAGCGACTCTGGTGTCTGGGCGGCAGTCGCGTCACGGAGGTCGAGCAACGCCTCGGCACGATGTACGGGGTGGCGCACGTGGTCGCTTGCTCCTCGGGCACCGCCGCCATTCACGCTGCGCTCGCGGCGTGCGGGGTCCAGTCCGGCGACGAAGTCATCACCACCCCGCTGTCCGACTGGGGTTCGGTCATCGGAATTTTGGCGCTCGGGGCGGTGCCCGTTTTCTGTGACCTCGATGAGTCCACATTCAGTCTCGACCCAGCATTCGTGTCAGCCGCGATCACGTCGAGGACGCGCGCGATCGTTCTCGTCCATCTCGCGGGCTACCCGGCACGAGTCAGGGACATCGCCGCGATGGCCAGCACCAAGGGTATCGCGTTGATCGAGGACTGCGCGCAATCTCCGTACGCGTTCCTCGATGGCCAACCGTTGGGAACGTTCGGCGTGGCCGGAGCGTTCTCGACGAACGACTCCAAACACGTGTCCTGTGGTGAAGGTGGATTTCTCGTCACCCATGATGCGTTGTTGGCGAAGACCGCCCGCCGGTTCGTGGACAAAGGCTACGACCGGGAGAAAAGCGACATCGACGTCGCTTTCCTCGGCTACAACTATCGGATGTCGGAGTTGCAGGCCGCCGTGCTCAACGCGCAACTGTCGTCGTTGCCCGATCAGGTCAAACAGCGACAGCGTTATCACGATTGGTTGATGGCGGGATTGGAAGGCGTGGCCGGTTATGTTCCCGTGCGCGTTCTGCCGGGCGGTCAAGGCTCGTTCTGGACGATCTTGGGCCGACTGGACCTCGACCAGTTCGCGACCGACCGCAAGACCATCGCGGACGCGTTGCAAGCCGAGGGGATACCGGTCAAGACCGCTCTTGCACCGGGACGAATCCTGTACGCGCTGTCCATTTTCCGCAGCGACCGACGTTACCCGGCGGGCCTGTGTTCCATGGCCGAGCGAATCGCCGATGCGGCATTTGTTCTACCATGCAGCCCGTTCTTCACCGAAACGGACGCGGAGGAAACAGCCCACGGAGTCCGCAAGGTGCTGCGTCATTTCCATCGGTGAGCGTCATGGGCGATCTGCTTTACTTTGATGCGTTCACGCGCATCGGGCCGCGTCCGCAGAAACACCCGGCCCATGCTTGGAAGCTGTCCGAGTTGCTGGCGGAGATGGATCATTGCTCGATCTCAGGCGCGCTGGTGGCCTCGACGATGTCAGTCCAGTACGACTTGATGCACTCGAATCTCGAGTTGAGTCGCTGGCTTGAGCCACACGACCATTTGTTTCCCATCTGGAACGTCATGCCCCACCACACGGGCGAGTTTCCTGCGCCACAAAAGCTCGAGACACTCATGCGCCGGCACAACGTGCGCGCCGTCACCATTCACCCCAAATCGAACGGCTGGGATTGGGAAGCGGAGACTGGCCGGCAACTGCTCGGTTGGTTGTCGCGCCAGCATATTCTCACGCTTCTCGACCGTAGCGAGTTGGGTTCGTATACCGAACTGTCGCGTGCGCTGGCCACCCATCCGCATTTGCCGTTGCTGCTCACGGGTGCCACGTGGGCGGAGCAGCGGTTCGTGCTGCCGTTGTTGCGTAACCATCGCAACCTCCACATCGGCTTCGATCATTTCCAGATCCACTATGGACTCGAAGACCTCGTGGACATGGGCTGCGAAAATCAACTCGTGTTCGCCAGTAACGCGCCCGTGATGTCGATGGGGGCGCATCGTTGCTACGTCGATTACGCCGACCTGCCGCTCAACGTCCGACACAAAATCAGTTCGGGAAATCTGATTCGGCTGCTTCACGGACAGCTGCCGCCACGACTGCGCACCAATCGCTCCGAGGACCGCCTGATGCGGGTCGCGCGTCACGGCCAGCCGTTGCCGGTGCCGGTGATCGACATGCACATGCACGTTCTGCACGAGGGCCTGAACGGCGCCGGTGGGCTGTACCGAATGGCCCATGGCGGCCCGAGCGGGATCTTCAAACTCGTGAAACGCCTGGGCTACGTCGGCGGTGGATTCATGAGTTGGAACGGCACGGTCGGTTGCGATGCCATTGGCGGCAATGAGTGTACCGCCCGCGCGCTGGATGCCGCGCCGCGCGGCTACTGGGGGCTGGCGTCATTCGACCCGACCCATCACACCCAGCCCGAGCTGGCCAAGCTGATCCCGATGGTCTATCGCGACAAACGATTCATCGGCATGAAACCGTACGTGCGCTATGGCGTCGAGTATCACCACCCGTCCTACGACGTCTGGTGGCGCTACGGCAACCGCTGCGCCTTCTACGCCGGCATTCATCGGAACCGCACCGACTTCCTGGAGGTGGACACGCTCGCCAGGAAATACCCGCGCGTGCGCTGGGTCGTGTACCACTGTGGCAGCGACTACAAGACCGCCGACATGGCCATCGAATCCATCCGGAAACACCCGAACGTGTACGCCGAGATCACCCTGACGCCGGTCACGTTCGGGATCATCGACTATCTGGTCAAGCATGCCGGCGAGGAACGGATCGTTTACGGCAGCGATCTGCCCATGCGCGATCCCCGCCAACAACTCGGCTGGGTGATCTTTTCGCGTCTGTCCGTGAACCAGAAGGCGAAAGTGTTAGCCGCAAACGCCCTGCGCATCATCCGCCCCTGCATGCCACGGCTACCGAAACACAACCAGCCGCCGGGTCTCTGATCCTACCTCCGAACCCGGACAGGCTTGCCGGTGCGGACGGATTCGTCGGCGGCGAAGATGACGCGGAACGTTTCCATCGCGATGTCGAGATCGGTCAGGGCCATGGGACGATTCTGCTGAATCGCGTCCACGAACTCCTGGAACTGCGCCGCGTACGGATGATCGTGCACGTCGCCGGAATCCACGAGCGCGGTGGGGAGCGTCGTCCATTGCTTCTTCAGGCCTTTGAGCTTGTTGGTGTAAAGGCGATTGTCGAGCAGCGCGCCTTCACTGCCTACCAGATGAACGTGGAAGTAGTACGGCTGGTGACAGTCGATGCACGACGTCACCTTTGCGATGTTGCCCTTGGCAAACTTCAGCAGCGTCACGCTCGTAGTCGGGTACTCGTACGCCGCGAAGATTTTGTGTTTTGATTGCGTCGCGAGGCTGCGCACTTCCGCGACCGGGCCGTCCACGAGCATCAACAGCGCATCCAGCGCGTGACACCCCGCCGAGAGCAGACTGCTGCCGCCGTCCTTCTTCGTCACGTTCCAGCGGTACGGCGCGTACCACGGCCCGATGCCATGATAGTAATCGACCTCGGCGTAATGAATGTCGCCGATCAGACCCTGGTCCACCACCGACCGCAGCAATGTGAACTGCTGGCTGAACCGGACCTCGAAGCCGACGGCGGCGCGCACCTTGTTTTTCTTCACCGCGCGCTGGATGCCCACGGCGTCGTTCCACTTCAGCGCGAGCGGTTTCTCGACGAGCACGTGTTTCTTCGCCTCGGCCGCCGCAATCGCCTGTGGGGCGTGGAGCGACGGTTCGGTGGTGATGTCGATCACATCGATCTCGGGGTCGCGGAGCATCGCCGCGTAGTCGTTGTAAAGGCGCAGCGGGGTGTGGTACTCCCGCTCCAGCTCCTCGGCGTTTAGGCAGCGCCGCGAACACACCGCGACGACTTTGGCGTTGGGCAGACTGTTGAAGGCATGAATGTGCGCGCCCGCGGCCCAGCCCAGCCCCACGATGCCGACACGGGTGATCTTCCCATTCTTTGCCATGCTATGCGATCAGACCAGATGACCGATGCGGTGTCGAATTCATTTTCGCTTGTGCGGAGACCAGACAACGAGCGCGAGATTGAATGGAAAACAACCACCAGGATAGGCTATATTATTGAAAGCCCTCGTCCAGAAGTCCCTCGCCTGGCTGCTGGGTCTGACGGTTCTGATGCGCAACCTGGTGGTTGCGCTGGTGTTTCACGGCGCGCTGCTGCTGGTGTTGGCCTCGATCAAGATCGTCGCGATCGTGCCGGCCATTATTGCGTCGTTCACCGACACGCCGCTGCCTCCGCCGGCCAATCTCGCCGACGTGCCCGCCGATCCGTTTGCCGCTTATCGCGACTTCGACTATACCGGCCCGGATTTGGGGGGAGGCGGGACCGGTCAACAAGGTCCGGGCGGCACGCCCACGGCCGGCAACACCGCGTCCATTTTGAGCGCCGAAGCGCGCGGCGAAACGCCGACCGTTGCCGACGTGATCAGCGTCATGAGCGACGCGGCCACGGCGATCACGCGGCCCTCGGCGAACCCGAGCGGGGTGGGGTTGGAATCCATGGCGGGCCTCGGCGGCATCGGTGCCGGCACGCCGGGGATGAAAGGGCCGGGCGGCCCGTGGCTGGGTGCGGGCCGGCTCGGTCCGCAGCGGTCGGTGAATCTGGCCAAGCACGGCGGCAGCGCGGCGACGGAGCGGGCCGTGCTGGCGGCGTTGCGCTGGTTGAAAGCCAACCAGCAGCCGGAGGGCGGCTGGGAGTGCGGGAACGGCGGGCCGGTGACCGGCGCGGCGTTTGCCACGCTGGCGTTCCTTGGCCACGGCGAGACGGTGGATTCGGCGGAGTTTGGTGTCACGGTGCAGAAGGCACTGGAGCTTCTGGTCGGCTCGGTGCATCAAGACGGCAACGTGACCGGCAACATGTACCATCAGGCGTTGGTCGTGTTTGCTTTGGCGGAAGGCTATGCGATGACTGGCTCGCCGGCGTTGAAAGCGCCGTTGGAGCGCGGCGCGAAGTTCATTGTTCAGTCACAGAAAGTGCAGAAGGAGCAGGCCATGCACGTGGGCGGCTGGCGGTACGGTCCCAACGATCCCACGTCTGATCTCTCGGTGTCCGGTTGGCAGATCATGGCGCTGAAGTCCGCCGCCAACGCCGGCGTCGAAATTCCGCCGGAGACGTCCGACAAAGCGGTCAAGTACGTCTGGGCGATGTACGGCAAGCCGGGCTTTGGATACGATTACCCGACCACCTCGCCGCCGATGACCGCCGTGGGCTGTTTGTGCATGCAGTTCCTGGGGCATGGCGACGACGAGCGCGTGGAGACGGCCTTGAAATGGTTGCGGGAACAGCAGCCGGACTGGGAGAGCGCCGCCGGCTGGGCGATGTACTTCATGTACTACCTGACACAGACGATGTTCCAGGGCGGTGACCAATTCTGGCCGAAGTGGAACGAGCAAATGCGCGAGATGCTCATCCGAAGCCAGGCGTCCGATGGCCATTGGGATCCGCCCCCGAAGAGCGGGGAGGTTGGTCCGATGGGTAAGACGCCCGTGTACGCCACGGCGCTGGGCGCCTTGATGCTGGAAACCTACTACCGCTTCCTGCCGATGTATGAAGTTCTCAAGAAACAGAAGCAGGCCGGCCCCGCTCCGCAGTGAAAGCCGTCATCCAGAAGTTGATTGCTTGGTTGCTGGGCCTGACGGTCCTCATGCGTTACCTGGTCATCGCCGTAGCGTTTCACGTCGTACTGCTGCTGGTGTTGGCCTCGATCAAGATCGTCGCGATCGTGCCGGCCATTGTCGCCTCCTTCACCGACGCCGCCCTGCCTCCACCGACCAACCTCCAAGACGTGCCGGACGATCCGTTCGCCGCGTACCGCGATTTCGATTACACCGGCCCCGATCTCGGCGGCGGCGGCACCGGGCAGAAAGGTCCGGGCGGCACGCCCACGGCCGGCAACACCGCGTCCATCCTGGCCGCCGAGGCGCGCGGCGAAACGCCGACGGTGACGGAAGTGATCAGCGTCATGAGCGAGGCGGCCACGGCGATCACCCGGTCATCGGCGAACCCCGGCGGGGTCGGATTGGAATCGATGGGCGGACTCGGGGCCGGCACGCCCGGCATGAAAGGCCCGGGCGGACCATGGTTGGGGGCGGGTCGGATGGGGCCGCAGCGGTCGGTGAATCTGGCCAAGCACGGCGGCAGCGCGGCGACGGAGCGGGCGGTGCTGGCGGCGTTGCGCTGGTTGAAGGCCAACCAGAAACCGGATGGCTCGTGGGATTGCGTCGGCAGCAACGAGGGCGGCACGGCGCTGGCCTTGCTCGCGTTTTTCGGCCACGGCGAAACCGTTGATTCCGCCGAATTTGGCGCGTGCGTCCAAAAGGGGCTGGAGTACGTGGTGGCGAAGGTGCCGGAGTATGGCGGTGTGGCTGGCAACATGTACGGGCAGGGCTTGGTGACGTTTGCCTTGGCGGAAGGTTTCGCGATGAGCGGCTCGCCGGCGTTGAAAACGCCCCTGGAGCGCGCCGCCAATTTCATCGTCACCAGCCAGAAGAAGCCAAAGGACAAAGCGATCCATGTCGGCGGCTGGCGTTATTCCGCTGGCGAGCCCACGTCTGATCTCTCGGTGTCGGGCTGGCAGATCATGGCGTTGAAGTCCGCGGCCAATGCCGGTGTGGTGATCCCGCCGGAGGCATTGGATAAAGCCATGAAGTACGTCTGGGCGATGTACGGCAAACCCGGCTTTGGCTACGAAGCGCCCGGGACCGGCGCGAGCATGACGGCCGTCGGCATCCTCTGCGCCCAGTTCCTGGGCCACGGCGACGACGAGCGCGTGGATGGGGCGCTGAAATGGGTGAGCGAACAGAAAATGGAGTGGGAAACTCTCGACGGCTTCGCGATGTACTATTTATACTACGGCTCGCAAGCCATGTTCCAAGGCGGGGAACAATTCTGGCCGAAATGGAACGAGCAGATGCGCGAGATGCTGATCAAGAACCAGAACTCCGACGGCCATTGGGAGCCGCCTCCCCGAAGCACCGAGGTCCCGAACTTGGGGAAAACACCCGTTTACGCCACGGCACTGGGGGCGTTGACGCTGGAAACCTACTATCGGTTCTTGCCGATGTATGAAGTCCTCAAGAAACAGAAGAAGACCGGCCCCGCTCTGCCCAAACCGCCGGGCCAATAGGTCCTTCCCTCCCTGCTGTACCTTCGTACTGGACTTTTGCGGGTGACGGCGCAACATCCCACGTCAATCAGCCATGACCAAAACCATTCGGATAGGAACGGGGAAGTACCGCGGTCGTAATCGCACCGTGCTGCAGCGCGCGGTGGATGACTGTGCCGCGGCGGGCGGCGGGACGGTCGTGATCCCAGCCGGGGTTTACCACCTCACCAACGCGCTGCATTTGCGCAGCGGGGTCAACGTCGTCGGGGATGGCCGCGCCGTGCTCCGCAAAGTGCCGAGCGTCAGCAGCCCGGTGGCCGATTATCTGGGTTACGGCCATTACGAGTTCACGGTCACCCAACCAGCCAAGTTCGCGGTCGGCTTCGGCGTGCATCTGACCGACCGACGAGCGGGCGAGTTCTACGACACCGTGGCCACCATTACCGGCAAGCGCGGCCACCTCTGCTTCATCGACCGCATGCTGAACCATGACTACCACCCGCGGGATGGCGCCCGCGCGCGCACGCTGTTCCCGCTGGTCGCCGGTTACGACGTGCGGGATGTGACCGTGCGCGGGCTGGTGCTGGATGGCAACCCGCAGGAACGGCACCCGCTCAATGGCTGCCGGGGCGGCGGCGTGTTCCTGCTCGGCTGCCAGCGGGTCCGGCTCGAACGATTGGAGGTGCAACATTACTTTGGCGACGCGATCAGCTTTCAGCAGTGCGCCGACGTTTGGGTGACGGCGTGTGAGTTGCACGACAATCGCGGCGCCGGGCTGCATCCCGGCAGCGGGTCCGTGCGCTACGTCTTTCACGGCAATCACGTGGCGCGAAATACCGGCTGCGGTCTCTTCTATTGTCTGCGGACGAAGTACTCAAGGTGCGAAGCCAACGTGATCGAGGTCAACGGCCAGGCCGGTATCTCCATCGGTGAGCGCGACACGCATCACTGGATCTGTGATAACACCATCCACGCGAACGACGGCCCGGGCATCGAGTTTCGCAACGTACTTCGACAAGGCGGCGACGAGGTGGTCATCGCGGACAACCGCCTGCAGGGCAACTGCCGGAAACGGGGCCGACGGGAAATTGTGGTCGTACCGGGACTGCGCGGTGTGACGATCTCCGGCAACCTCATTAATGGCCGCGCGCAGCTCCGCCGTCCTGTGGCCCACCCGGTTGGCCCGCTGGCAGCCCCACCCGACGCCGCGCGACATTTGAACATCGCCCGGCTCGCCCCTTGACCACCTCGGCACGCGTCTGCCCAGTATTTCACTTTCCGCCGGGGAGTTGATCGCCCGCATCGGGGACAACGAGGCCGAGGGCGCGCATCGCGTCGGCTACAACGGGGTGTGGTCGCTCACCACGCGCGACGACGCGGACAACGTGTTCGTGCCGAGCTACGCCGGCTTGAACTTCGAGCACATCTTCGACGGCCACGTCTGGGAGCGCGATCGGTTGTTTGAGCCGCGACGGGCACCGATGACCCTCCGGCCGGTCGCCGAGAACGAAGTGGAACTGCACCAGCCGCCGACGCCGTTCTGGGGACTGGAAAGCTGGACGCGCTTCAAACTGGTGGCGCCACACTTCATCGACCTGAGCTTCCGGTGTGTCCCGCGCAAAATGAGCTACCGGCACGGCTACGTCGGCCTGTTCTGGGCGAGCTACATCAACGCGCCCGAGAACAAGAGTCTGTATTTCTGGGGCCGCCGCGACGACGAAGAGGCGCCGCGATTTCACCAGTTCTGCACGCCCTACCACAACCACGAATCCACGGTCGTCCACGAGAACGAACCGCCGCCACCACTCGCGACCACGCCGCCCGTCCCGCCCTGGCTCTTTACGAATTACTCGCGCCTGCGATTCAGCGAGCCGCTCATGTTCGGACGGTGGCGGGATCGCGTGCTCGGCGTGATGTTCGACCGCACCGCGGGGATTCGCCTGGCGCATTCTCCCTCAGGCGGCAGCGCCACACCCGATGGCCGCGACACGAATCCCGCTTGGGATTGGCAGTTCATCATTCGGGGCTGCGAACTAAACACAGCGCCATAAAAACGTGCCGATGTTAGACGACACCGCAGAGACGCCGGAGAGTGGCGTTGGGACGAGACCATGCTTGCAGGCGCGGCCGGACAGCCGTGACGACACCCTCCAACGTGGGGAAGTAGCGATTGTGCAGGCAACAACGACGG
>Ga0247727_10008464_pt1 | contig 19085 bp, 34 predicted proteins | sample WisWelCaveWW1625_FD_202498 | JGI IMG/M metagenome (GOLD analysis project Ga0247727, IMG submission 202498) | Biofilm microbial communities from Wishing Well Cave, Virginia, United States - WW16-25 | ecosystem: Environmental > Aquatic > Deep subsurface > Groundwater > Cave microbial mat | place... | reverse complement strand
GGCGCTGGAAGTGACGCTGATCACGCCGATCGCGATGGACAAGGGACTGCGGTTCGCGATCCGCGAGGGTGGCCGGACCGTCGGCGCGGGCACCGTCGCCGAGATCGTCCAGTAGCGCGGTTTTCCGCGGTGCCGTCGTTCGGCCGCCCGCGACGAGCGGGAACGCGAACGAGGCGCCGCCAGAGCGGTCTCCGGTGCGGCAGCCGGAGGGCGGAACGAAGATGGTGAACGAGAAAATTCGAATCCGGCTGAAGGCCTACGATCACCGGATCCTAGATCAGTCGACGACGGAGATCGTGGACACGGCCAAGCGGACCGGTGCGCGGGTCGCGGGTCCGATCCCACTGCCGACGGTGCGCAACCGCTGGACCGTGCTGCGGTCGCCGCACGTGGACAAGAAGTCCCGGGAGCAGTTCGAGATCCGCACACACAAGAGGCTTCTGGACATCCTCCAGCCCACGCCCGAGACGGTCGACGCATTGATGAAGCTCGACCTGCCGGCGGGGGTGGACGTCGAGATCAAGGCGTTCGGACCGTCGCAGGGCTGACGCCCGCGAGCAGGATACAGGCATGGTGGTTGACGGATTGCTAGGACGGAAGGTCGGAATGACCCAGGTGCTCCACCCGGACGGCACGTTCACGCCCGTGACCGTGATCGTGGCGGGGCCGTGCGTTGTGACGCAGACGCGGACATCGGAGCGCGATGGCTACGAGGCGGTTCAGCTCGGGCTCGTCGATGCAAAAGCGGCGAAGCGCGCCAACCGCCCGCAGCGCGGCCACCACGAGAAGGCTGGTGTCCCCCCGACACGCGTGCGTCGCGAGTTCCGGATCCTGGCCGAGGGCGAGGCGCCGGTGAAGCCGGGCGACGCCGTCACGGTCGGGATCTTCCAGGACGTGACCCGGGTCGACGTCATCGGCACGTCGAAGGGCAAAGGGTTTCAAGGGGTCATGCGCCGCCACAACTTCGCCGGCGGCGTGGCGAGCCACGGCTCGATGTTCCATCGTGCGCCGGGGTCGATCGGGCAGTCGTCTTTCCCGTCCAAGGTGCTGCGCGGCATGCGGGCTCCGGGCCACATGGGGTGCGACCGCGTGACGCTCAAGAACGTGAAGATCGTTCGGGTCGACGCGGAGCGCAACTTGTTGCTCGTCCGCGGCTCGGTACCCGGCGCTCCGGGTGGTCTGGTCATCGTGCGACGCGCCAAGGGCACGTCGGTGGGCGGGTGAGGGATCGGATGGAAATCACCGTGCGGAACTGGAGCAACGAGCCCGTGCGGTCGATTTCGATCGACCCGGCGGTGTTCGACTATCCACGCAAGGACCACCTGGTGTGGGAGGCGGTGCAGGCGTACCAGGCCGCCGGTCGTGCGGGCACCCACAAGATCAAGAATCGTTCGGAGGTTTCGGGCGGTACGAAAAAGCTGTGGAAGCAGAAGCACACCGGTCGCGCGCGCATGGGCGACAACCGCTCGCCGCTGTGGCGTCACGGTGGAACGGTGCACGGCCCGACGCCGCGCGACTACTCGTGGCGCTTCCCCAAGTCGCTTCGCCGCAACGCCCTGCGGTCGGTGCTGGCCCAGCGCTTCCGGGACGGGCAGCTCGTTTGCATCGAGGCGTTCGAGCTCGGCTCGCCGAAGACGAAGGATCTCGAGCGTGCGGTGACGACCGGCCTCGGACTGAGCGGCCGCACGTTGCTCGTGGCGGAAGGCACCGAGCGCAATCTCGATCTCGCTTCGCGCAATCACCCGCGGCTCAAAGCGGTGCGCGCGCTCGGGGTCAACGTGGTCGACCTCCTGCACCACGAGACGATCGTGTTTTCCGAGCGGGCGCTGATCTCGCTCAGCGAGGTGCTGGCGCGATGAAGACGATCTACGACGTCGTGCGGCAGCCGCTGATCACCGAGAAATCGACGATGCAGCGCGAAGCGAACGGGACGTACTGCTTCCGAGTCCACCCCAAGGCGAACAAGCTCGAGATCGCGCGAGCGATCGAGGGGCTGTTCGCGAAGGAGAAGGTCAAGGTGGCCGAGGTCCGCACGGCGCGCGTCCACGGCAAGACGAAGCGCGTGGGCCGGGTCGTCGGCCGACGTCCGGACTGGAAGAAGGCATGGGTCCGCCTGAGGCCCGATTCGGGTGAGATCGAATTCTTCGAGGCGAGTTGAGGCGAGGACGACGATGGCGCTGAAGAGCTACAAGGCGACGACGCCGGGCCGGCGGTTCCAGACCACGGTGATTCGCGAGGGCGGCACGACCAACGCCCCGCACAAGCCGCTCGTGCGCGGCGGCCGCAAGTACGGGGGCCGGGACAGCCGCGGCCAGATCGCCGTCCGGCACCAGGGCGGCGGACACAAGCAGCGCTACCGGATCATCGACTTCCGCCGGAACAAGCTCGGCATCCCGGGGAAAGTCGAGCGGGTCGAGTACGATCCGAACCGCACCGCGGACATCGCGCTCGTGTGCTACGCGGACGGCGAGCGGCGGTACATCCTCGCGCCGGTCGGTCTCGTGACGGGCGGGACCGTGCTCGCATCGCCCGGCGCCGACATCCAGCCCGGCAACGCGCTGCCGCTGCGCGCGATGCCGCTCGGGACAGTCGTGCACAACGTCGAGCTGCGGCCGGGCAAGGGCGGGCAGATGGCGCGGTCGGCGGGCAGCGGCGCGCAGCTCGTGGCCAAAGAGGAGCGCTACGCGCTCCTGCGGCTGCCGTCGGGCGAGATGCGCAAGGTCCTGGGAGACTGCTACGCCAGCGTCGGGCAGGTCGGAAACGTGGATCACGAGAACCAGACGATCGGCAAGGCCGGCCGCGCGCGTTGGCTCGGTCGCCGGCCCATCGTGCGCGGGACGGCGATGAACCCGGTCGACCACCCGCACGGCGGTGGCGAGGGCCGAACGAAGGGCGGACGGCACCCGGTCACACCGTGGGGCTTCCCGACCAAGGGCAAGAAGACGCGCAACAACCCACGGACGGACGCGTACGTCGTCCGCCGTCGGAAGTAGGGGAACCGATGAGCCGCTCGATCGCCAAGGGCCCGTTCGTCGACACGCACCTGCGCAAGAAGATCGAGGATCTCAACCGGCGGAACGACCGCAAGGTCGTCAAGAGTTGGTCGAGGAGGTCCACGATCACGCCGGAGATGGTCAGCCACACGATCGCCGTTCACAACGGAAAGAAATTCATTCCGGTCTACGTGACCGAGAACATGGTTGGCCACAAGCTCGGCGAGTTTGCGCCGACCCGGCAGTTCCGCGGTCACGCCGTCCGATCGGGGTCGGCGGCCGCGGCGACGAAGTGACGGAGGACGGGGAGAACCGCACCATGCTGGCCAGCGCACGCTTGAAGTACCTCGGAGTCTCGGCGCAGAAGACGCGCCTGGTGATCGACCAGGTGCGGGGCAAGAACGTCGGCGAGGCGCTGGCGATCCTGCGCTATTCACCGAAGCTCGTCTCGCGGGACCTGGAGAAACTGTTGAAGTCGGCCGTAGCCAACGCACAGCACAAGGATCCGGCGGTCGACGTGGACCGGCTGACGATCACGCGCGCTCTCGTCGACGACGCTCCGGCGCTCAAGCGCGCGCGCGCGGCGAGCATGGGCCGGATCTTCGGGCTCCTGAAGCGTGCGTGCCACGTGACCATCGATCTCGACGTGACGCCCCGGCGCGGCCGGGCCTGACGGAGGACACCGTGGGGCAGAAGGTACATCCGTACGGCTTTCGCATCGGGGTCAACAAGACCTGGCGCTCGCGCTGGTACGCCGAGAAAAAGTACGCCGATCTGCTGCACGAGGATTTGCGTCTGCGGGACGACCTCAAGCGGCGACTCGGCCACGCGGGCGTGTCGGGGATCGAAATCGAGCGCGCCGCGAACAAGCTGAAGGTGAACATCCTCACGTCCCGCCCGGGAATCATCATCGGCCGCAAGGGGGTCGAGGTCGACCGGCTCAAGGAAGAGATCCGGCGCCGGACGGGCCGCGACGTGTTTATCAACATCCTCGAGATCGACAAGCCCGAGGTCGATGCGCAGCTCGTGGCCGAGGCGATCGGGATGCAGCTCGTCAAGCGCGTCGCGTTTCGACGGGCGATGCGCAAGGCGGTCGAGTCGGCGCAGCGGTTCGGCGCGCGCGGGATCAAGGTTCGGGTGGCCGGGCGCCTCGGCGGCTCCGAGATCGCGCGGTCGGAGTGGTACCTCGAGGGCCAGCTCCCGCTGCACACGCTGCGGGCCGAACTGGACTACGGCTTCGCCGAGGCCCACACGACCTATGGCGTGATCGGGATCAAGGTATGGATGTTCCGCGGCGAGGATCGCGCGGTTCGCGTGGCCCAGGGCGCGGCGCGCTAGGCCGGCGAGAGGACGAACGTCATGCTGATGCCGAGCAAGGTCAAGTTTCGCAAGCAGCAGCGCGGGCGCCGGAAGGGTACCGCGCAGCGTGGCGCATTCGTGGCGTTCGGCGACTACGGACTCAAGGTGCTGGAGAATGGCTGGATCACCGCGCGCCAGATCGAGGCCAGTCGCGTCGCGATGACCCGCTTCATCAAGCGCGGTGGAAAGATCTGGGTCCGGGTGTTCCCCGACAAGCCGATCACCAAGAAGCCCACCGAGGTCCGCATGGGCAAGGGCAAGGGCAATCCGGAGGCCTGGGTCGCGGTGGTCAAGGCCGGCCGGGTGCTGTTCGAGATGGAAGGCGTGACGCCGGAGCTGGCACGCGAGGCGATGCGCCTCGCGTCGCACAAGCTCCCGCTGAAGACGCGGTTCGTCCACCGGCAGGTCTGAGACGGAGGGGAGCGGAACGATGGCCGTGGAGCTCGGGAAGCTGCGCAACATGAGCGCGGAGGATCTGGTGAAGGAGGAGCAACAGCTCCGCGAGGAGATCTGGAAGCTGCGGCTCCAGATCGCCACGGGCCAGCTCCAGGCGCCGCAGAAGGTCAGGCGCGCGAGGCGAGATCTCGCGCGGTTGTTGACCGTGCGTCGCGAGCGTGAGCTCGCGGAGGCGCACGGCCGAGCGGGAGCGAGGATATGACGGAGCAAGTCGCGGAACGGACGGAGCGCAGGCGAGCCTCGAAGGTCGGCACCGTGACGTCCAACAAGATGACCAAGTCGGTGGTCGTACGGGTCGACCGGACCGTGGCGCACCGACAGTACAAGCGGTACGTGCGGCTGTCGTCGCGGTTCTTGGCTCACGACGAGCAGGGCAAGTGTCAGATCGGCGACCGTGTCGAGATCGTCGAGTGTCGGCCGATGTCGGCCCGCAAGCGCTGGCGCGTGCGACGCGTCCTGCGGCGTGGCGGAGCGGCGGACGCGCTGCCGACCCGTCCCGAGCTCGGGTCGTGAGGAGAAGGGTGTCATGATCCAGATGCGCTCGATCCTCGAGGTTGCCGACAACTCGGGGGCGAAGAAAATCGCCTGCATCCACATCCTCGGCGGATCGAAGGGCCGCTATGCCCGGATCGGTGACGTGATCACGGCGTCGGTCAAGGAAGCCGCGAGCGACGGGAACGTGAAGAAGGGGCAGGTGGTCAAAGCGGTGGTCGTCCGGACGGTCAACGCCCATCGCCGCCGCGACGGCTCGTACATCCGGTTCGATCAGAACGCTGCCGTGCTGATCAATGACGCCCGCGAGCCGATCGGAACGCGCGTGTTCGGGCCGGTAGCTCGCGAGCTACGGGACAAGAAGTTCATGAAGATCGTTTCCCTGGCCCCGGAGGTCCTGTGACACGGGGGGGGCGGAAGAAGTCCGTGACGAAGATGCGGATCAAGAAGGAAGACCAGGTGTACGTGATCGCCGGCAAGGACCGCGACCTGACGAAGCCGCGGCGCGTCCTGCAGGTGCTGCGCGAAGAGAACCGGATCCTCGTCGAGGGCGTGCACACGATCAAGCGCCACACCCGGCCGAATCCGCAGAAGAACGTCAAGGGCGGGATCGTGGAGCGCGAGGCCCCGATCCACGTCTCGAACGTCCAGCTCATCGACCCGGAGTCGAAGCGGCCGACCCGCTTGGGCGCAAGGACGCTCGCGGACGGCCGACGGGTCCGCATCGCGCGGCGCAGCGGCGCGCAACTCGACAAGTAGGCCGGTACGGAGGACCGATGAATACGCCCAGACTGGCGCAGCGATACAAGGACGACGTGGCGGGTGCGCTGGCGCGCGAGTTCGGCTACTCCTCTCCGATGGCGACGCCGCGCCTCAAGAAGATCGTGATCAACATGGGCGTCGGCGAGGCCGTGTCCGACGCCAAGGTCCTCGACCAGGCCGTGGAGGAGCTGGGTACGATCGCCGGGCAGCGACCGGCCGTGACGCGCGCGCGCAAGTCGATCTCGAATTTCAAGCTCCGGGCGGGGGTTGCGATCGGCTGCCGTGTCACGCTGCGCGGGACGCGGATGTGGGAGTTCCTCGACCGGCTGACGAGCCTCGCGCTGCCGCGCGTGCGCGACTTCCGCGGCGTGTCGCCGCGGGGCTTCGACGGCCGTGGGAACTACACCCTGGGGCTCAAAGACCAGCTCGTGTTTCCTGAGGTGAACTACAACAAGGTCCAGAAAACCAAAGGCATGAACGTGTGCTTCGTGACCACGGCCCGCACGGACGCCGAGGCGAAAGCTCTGCTGCGGGGTCTCGGCATGCCATTCGGTCGTTGAGCGGAGGGCGGTTGTGGCGACGTTGGCATGGATGGCGAAGGCGAAGATCAAGCCGAAGTTCGCGGTGCGCCGCGTCCGACGGTGCGGGCGCTGCGGACGAGCGCGTGCGGTCCTGCGGAAGTTCCGGCTGTGCCGGATCTGCTTCCGGAACTTGGCGCTCGAGGGCCAGATCCCCGGCGTCGTCAAGGCGAGTTGGTGAGGGACGCTCCGACCGGAAGGCGGCTCGGAGCGGAGGCGTGAACACATGAGCATGACGGACCCGATCAGCGACCTGCTCACGCGGATTCGCAATGCGATGCTGGCGAAGCACGCCAGCGTCGAGGTGCCGGCGTCGCGGATGAAGCTGGCGATCCTGCGGATCCTGCGGGACGAGGGGTACATCGACGATTTCAGCGTCGAGGAAGCCGCGCCCCAGGGGCGGATTGCCATCCGGCTCAAGTACCGCAAGGACGGTGCAAAGACGATCACCGGCCTCGAGCGGGTCAGCCGCCCCGGGCGACGGGTGTATCGAAGCAAGGACGAGATCCCGAAGGTCCTCAACGGGCTCGGCATCACGATCCTCTCGACGTCCAAGGGCGTCATGACGGGGCACGCCTGCCGCCAGATGGGACTTGGCGGCGAGGTTCTGTGCAACGTGTGGTAGCGGGAGTAGCCATGTCGAGAATCGGTCGGCTTCCCATCCCCCTGCGATCCGGCGTGAACGTCGCGATCGACGGGAGCAAGGTGGCGATTCAGGGACCCAACGGGCGTCTCGAGCAGGCGCTTCCGCGCGGGATCCAGGCGCGCACCGGCACGAATGAGCTCGTGGTCGATCGCCGCGACGACAGCGCACGCCAGCGCGCCCTCCACGGCTTGACGCGTGCGCTCCTGGCCAACGCGGTGCAGGGTGTGGCGACCCCGTTCGCGCGGGCGCTCGAGATCCAGGGCGTCGGCTACCGGGCCGACGTCGCCGGACAGACGCTGAAGCTCGCGGTCGGATTCTCGCACCCCGTCGAGTTCGCGATTCCCGCGGGCGTCAAGGTCGCGGTGGAGAAGAACACGCGGATCACGGTCACGGGCTGCGACCGGCAGCTCGTCGGGCAGGTGGCAGCCAACATCCGCGCCGTCCGGCCCCCCGACGTGTACAAGCACAAGGGGATTCGGTACGTCGACGAGGTGTTGCGCAAGAAGGCCGGCAAGACCGGCGCGAAGTGACGGAGGGTCCGAGATGTTGGCCCAGCTGGATCGGAAATCGACGAGGCGGCGCATCCGTTGGCGGATCCGTCGGCGGCTCGCGGGAACCGCGGCGCGTCCGCGGCTCGCCGTGTTCCGTAGCCTCAAGCACATCTACGTCCAGGCGATCGACGACGAGTCCGGTCGAACCCTGGTCCATGCCTCGACGCTCGGCCCGGGCGTGTCCGAGCAGGCGCCTGGGGGTGGGAACGTGAAGGCGGCCAAGGTCGTCGGAGGCGAGATCGCGCGGAAGCTGGTCGAGATCGGAGTGAGCACGGTCGTGTTCGACCGAGGCGGATTCGGGTACCACGGACGGATCAAGGCCCTCGCCGAAGCCGCGCGCGAGGGCGGACTGAAGTTCTGAGTTTCTTGCGGAGGAATCGGTGGAACACGGACAACAACCGGGTGAGCTGAAGGACCGGGTCGTCAACATCAACCGGGTCACGAAGGTCGTGAAGGGCGGGAAGAACTTCTCGTTCGCCGCGCTCGTGGTCGTCGGCGATGGACAGGGGTGGGTCGGCTTCGGCGTGGGCAAGGCGCGCGAGGTCCCCTCGGCGATCTCGAAGGGCGTCGAGCAGGCCCGGCGCAACCTGATGCGCGTACCGATGACGGGATCGACGATCCCGCACGAGATCACCGGCCGGTTCGGGGCCGGCAGCGTGCTGCTCAAGCCGGCGTCCGAGGGCACCGGTGTGATCGCCGGCGGCGCGGTTCGCGCCGTGCTCGAGGCGGCCGGGATCCAGGACATCCTGACCAAGTCGCTCGGCACGAAGAACCCGCACAACGTGATTCGCGCGACGTTCGAGGGGCTCCGGTCGCTGCGCGACGCGGCCACGGTCGCACGCATCCGGGGCAAGGCGCTCGAGGATCTGCGGCACGAGACGGCGGGATGAGCGGCACGACGACGGGACGACTGCTCGTGCGCCAGGTCCGCAGCGCATCGGGCTTCGCCCGGGACCAGAAGGCGACGCTGCGAGCGCTGGGGCTCGGCCGCATCGGACACTCGCGCCTGCAGCCGGACAACCCGCAGATCCGCGGCATGGTAGCCAAGGTCACACACCTCGTGACTGTAGAGCCGGCCGACGATTCGCCGGCGGACGGGGAGAGACGGCGATGAACCTGCACAGTCTGAGGCCCGCGCCCGGGGCGCGCCGGACGAGGAAGCGTGTCGGACGCGGCCCTGGGTCCGGTATGGGCAAGACGTCGGCGCGTGGCGAGAAGGGGCAGCGTTCGCGCAGCGGCTACAGCAGGCGTGCGGACTTCGAGGGTGGACAGATGCCGCTCGTGCGTCGGCTGCCCAAGCGCGGCTTCACTCCGCCGTTTCGCGAGACCTATCGAACGGTCAACGTCGGTCGCCTGAACGGGCTCGCACCGGGCTCGGTCGTGACGCCCGAGACGCTCGAGCAAGCGGGGTACATTCGACGCGGTCAGGACCGGGTCAAGATCCTCGGCGACGGTGAGCTGAAGGTCGCGCTGACCGTGCACGCGCACAAGTTCAGTGCCACGGCGTCGGATCGGATCCGCGGCGCCGGCGGCACGGTCGAAACCCTCCCGGCGCCGGGCGCGGGTGCCGCGAAACGATCGATGTCGGCCCGGGAGAAGCGCCCCTCATGATTCAGGCCTTCAAGAACATCTGGAGCATTCCGGAGCTCCGCCGGCGGGTGTTGTTCACGTTCGGTGTGCTCGCCGTGTACCGCATCGGAGGGCACATTCCCACGCCGGGAATCGATTCGAACGCCCTGCTGCGGCTGTTCGACCAGCAAGCCGGGTCGATCCTCGGCTTCGTCGACCTGTTCTCGGGGGGGAATTTCCGGCGACTGACGATCTTCGCGCTCGGAATCATGCCCTACATCACGGCCTCGATCGTCCTGCAGCTCCTCACCGTGATCTGGCCCTATCTGGAGAAGCTGAGCAAGGAAGGCGAGGCCGGCCGAAAGAAGATCACGCAGTGGACCCGCTACGGAACGGTGCTCCTGTCGTTCATCCAGTCATACGGCATCGCGATGTGGCTCCAGAGCTCGAACTCGAGCGGGGTCGGCCAGATCGTGTTGCAGCCGGGCTTCGGGTTTCAGTTGATGACGGTTCTGACGCTGACCACCGGCACCGCGTTCGTCATGTGGCTCGGCGAGCAGATCTCCGAGCGCGGGATCGGCAACGGGATCTCACTGATCATCTACGCCGGCATCGTGGTCGGCCTGCCCGGCGCGGTCGCGAGCACGTGGGTCGACCTGTCGACGGGCCGGCTCAGCCCGATCGTCGTGGTGCTGCTCGTCGCCGTGATGGTGTTCGTCGTCGCCGCGATCGTCCTGGTCGAGCGGGCCCAGCGCCGGATCCCGATCCAGTATGCCCGCCGCGTCGTCGGGCGGCGTGTGTACGGCGGGGCGTCGACCTATCTCCCGCTGCGCGTGAACACGGCCGGCGTGATTCCGGTGATCTTCGCGTCGTCGGTGCTCGCTATCCCGCAGACGATCGGGGCGGCGCAGAGCCTGCGCGACGTGGGCTGGATCCAGGAGTTGCTTCGACAGCTCGACTACTCGGCCCCGCTGTACAACCTGCTGTATTCCGCGCTGATCGTGTTCTTCTGCTTTTTCTACGTGTCGATCATCTTCAATCCGCTGGACCAGGCCGACAACATGAGGAAGTACGGCGGCTTCATTCCGGGGATCCGTCCGGGCAAGAAGACCGCCGAGTACATCGATCGCATTCTGACCCGGCTCACATTCGGGGGGTCGATCTACCTGGCGCTGATCAGCCTCTTGCCGGTTTTCCTGATCTCGGGATTCCGGGTCCAGACCCTGCCGTTCGGAATCGGGGAGACGCTGGACAATCTGCTGCCGGGCTTCCTGACCCAGGGGCTCGGCGTGGACTTTTTCTTCGGGGGCACGTCGCTGTTGATCGTCGTCGGAGTGGCGATGGACACCGTGCAGCAAGTCGAGTCCCAGCTGATCATGCGGCACTACGAAGGGTTCATGAAGGGAACGCGCCTGCGAGGACGGAGAGGCTAGCGCCGCAGGATGGGCGGGCGACGGACGAGATCGTGAGGATCGTGTTGATGGGAATGCCCGGAGTGGGCAAGGGGACACAGGCTGCGATGCTGAGCGAAGCGCTCGGCGCGCCGCACGTGTCGACAGGCGACATCCTGCGCCAGGCCGTGGCGAGCGGATCGCCTTGCGGCCGGCGGGCCCGCTCGTACATGGAGTCCGGCGAGCTCGTGCCCGACGACCTCGTCGAGGATCTCGTCGTCGAGCGGCTCGGGCGGCCGGACGCCCGGGCAGGGTTCATCCTCGACGGCTTTCCCCGCAGCTTGGAGCAGGTGGGGTTGCTCGACCAGATCCTGGTACGCCTCGGCCAGGCCCTCGACCGGGTGTTCCTGCTCACGACCTCGCCGACGGAGGTCGTGCGGCGCCTGGGCGGCCGGCGGATCTGTCCTCGGTGCGACAGCGTGTACCACGTGGACAACCAGCCGCCCCGTTCCCCGGGGGTGTGCGATCGGTGCGGGTCGGCGCTCGCGCAGCGGGCGGACGATGCGGAGGCGGTGGTACGGGGTCGGCTCGAGGTCTACGCCAGTCAGACCCTGCCGATCGTCGAGCGCTACCGGGAGCGCGGCATCCTGCGGGAGATCGACGGGACCGGGGAGCCACGGGACGTCGCAGCCCGCCTGCGGGCCGGCGCGGGGGGGGGATGAGCCGGCTCGTGCTGAAATCTCCCGGCGATCTCGCTATCATGCACGAGGCCAACCTCGTCCTGCGGCGAATTGTCGAAGAGATGCGGGAGCGGATCCAGCCGGGGGTGACCACGGCCGATCTGGACGCGCTCGTCGAGCGCCGCATCTTCGAGGCCGGAGGGCGTCCGGCGTTCAAGGGCTACCCGCACCGGGGAGGCGGACCCGATTTTCCCGGAAGCGCGTGCACGTCCGTGAACGACGAGGTGGTGCACGGAATCCCGTCGCGGCGGGTCGTGCTGAAGGACGGCGACATCGTGTCGGTCGATCTGGGGATCCTGTACCAGGGGTTCTACGGGGACATGGCCGAGACGTTCGGGGTCGGTGACGTGGGCGAACAGGCGAAACGGCTGCTCGAGGTGACCCGGGCTGCACTGGCCAAGGGCGTCGAGCAGGTGCAGGTGGGGCACCGCGTGTCGGACATCGGCCATGCGGTCCAGACGTGGGTCGAGTCCCACGGATACGGGATCGTGCGCGAGTTCGTCGGACACGGGATCGGCCTCGAGCTGCACGAGGACCCGCAGGTTCCCAACTTCGGTCAGCCCGGTCGGCGTGAGCGTCTCGTTCCGGGCATGGTCCTGGCGATCGAGCCGATGGTCAACGCGGGAGCCCCCGACGTCGTGCTCGACGCCGATGGCTGGACCGCGAGGACGCGCGACGGCAGTCTGTCGGCGCATTTCGAATGCTGTGTCGCCGTGACCGAGAAAGGCCCCCGGATCCTCGGGCTCTCGGATGCGGCGTGAAGGGAACGGACGAGCGCATGCCCAAGGAAGAAGCGATCCAGGTCGAGGCGACCGTGGTCGAGCCGCTGCCGAACGCGATGTTCCGCGTCGAGATGGAGAACAAGCACAAGGTGCTGGCGCACGTATCGGGAAAGATGCGCAAGAATTTCATCCGGATTCTGCCCGGCGACAAGGTGCTCGTGGAGCTGTCGCCATACGATCTGACGCGGGGTCGGATCATCTACCGCTACAAATGACGATACCGGTTGGAGCGAGGCGATGAAGGTACGCAGCTCGATCAAGAAGATTTGCGAGAAGTGCAAGATCGTCAAGCGTGCGCGTGTCGTTCGCGTGATCTGCACCAATCCGAAGCACAAGCAGCGCCAGGGCTGAGTCCGGGAACGAAGGAAGGAGCGAGACGTGGCACGCATCTCGGGTGTCGATCTTCCGCCGAGCAAGCGGGTGGAGATCGGATTGACGTACGTGTACGGGATCGGACGCGCGCGAGCCATGGAGATCCTGGGGAAGGCCCAGGTCGTGCCGTCGATCAAGGTCCGGGACCTCACCGACGAGCAGACGCGGAACATCCAGCGCGTCATCAACGCAGAGGGGCGGATCGAGGGTGACCTGCGGAAGGCGATCTCGCTCGACATCAAGCGACTGATCGAGATCTCGTCGTATCGCGGGATGCGGCACCGCCGTAACCTGCCGGTTCGCGGGCAGCGCACGCACACGAATGCGCGCACGCGTCGCGGGCCGCGACGTACGGTCGCCGGCAAGAAGAAGACGTTGACCAAGAAGTAGTCGGCGCGGCGCGGATCCGCGGGCGACGGAAGGGATCGAGCATGGCGAAGGCGGCGGCGAAGCCGGACAAGAAGGCCGGCAAGAAGAAGGAACGGCGGCACATCCCGCACGGGATCGTCAACATCCACGCGACGTTCAACAACACGATCGTGTCGATCACCGATCCCGAGGGGCACGTCCTGACCTGGTCCTCGGCCGGTGGTCAGGGGTTCAAGGGGTCGCGCAAGGGGACGCCGTTCGCAGCCCAGACGGCGGCACAGACCGCGGCGCGGGCGGCCCAGGAGCACGGCGTGCGGTCGGTGGACGTCCGGGTCAAGGGGCCGGGCTCGGGCCGTGAGTCCTCGATCCGTGCGCTCCAGGCCACCGGGATGGAGATCAAATCGATCAAGGACGTGACCCCGATCCCGCACAACGGCTGCCGCCCACCCAAGCGGCGGCGTGTGTAGCGGAGGGAGGACGAAGTGGCACGCTACTGCGGTCCCGTGTGTCGGTTGTGTCGTCGCGAGGGGAGCAAGCTATTCCTCAAGGGCGACCGATGCTTCAAGGAGAAGTGCGCGTTCGAGCGCCGCGGTTATGCGCCGGGCCAGCACGGGCGGCGGCGCTCCAAGGTGCAGGGCTACGGCGTGCAACTGCGCGAGAAGCAGAAGGTCAAGCGCATGTACGGAGTGCTCGAGCGGCAGTTCCGCAACTACTTCGCCAAGGCCGCGAAGGGCAAGGGCATCACCGGCGCGACCCTGCTGCAGCTTCTCGAGCGTCGCCTGGACAACGTCGTGTATCGCCTGGGCTTCGCCTCGTCGCGCGCGATGGCGCGGCAGCTCGTGAGCCACGGGCACATCCGGGTTGACGGCCGCAAGCTCAGCGTGCCGTCCGCGGTGCTGCGCTCCGGAAGCGTGGTGGCGCTCGACGACGCGAGCCGCAAGAATGACCAAATCAAGATCTGCCTGGACACCGCGCGCGGGCGCGGCGTTCCCGGGTGGCTCGAACTCGACGCGGACCAGTTCCGCGGAACGGTCAAGCAGCTGCCGGCGCGGGAGGACGTCCCGATGCCGATCCAGGAGCAGTTGATCGTCGAGTTGTACTCGAAGTAGGGCTCGAGGAAAGCAGCGGGGAGCGACCCCGGGAGGAACGGATGCTGTGGAAGGGATTCCAACGACCCAAGCGACTCGAGGCTGATCGAGAGACGTTGACCGCCACGTTCGGCAGCTTTCAGGCTCAGCCGTTCGAGCGCGGGTTCGGCACGACGATCGGGAACGCGCTGCGCCGAGTGTTGCTGTCGTCGATCGAGGGCGCAGCGGTCACCGCGGTCAAGATCGACGGCGTGCTGCACGAGTTCTCGTCGATACCCGGGGTGGTCGAGGACACGACCGACATCATCCTTAACTTGAAGCAGATCCCGCTCCGCGTGCACACGGACCATCCGGAGACGCTCACGCTGACCGCCGAGGGTCCGGGTGTCGTGCGCGCACGGGACATCCGGCTGACATCGAACGTCGAGGTCCTCGACCCCAACGCGGCGGTGTGCACGTTGTCCGAGGAAGGCAAGATCGTGATGGAGATGCGAGTGCGGCGGGGCCGCGGCTATCTCCCCGCCGATCGGAACTTCGACGAAGATCTGGGGATCGGCTACATCCCGCTCGATTCCGTGCACTCTCCGGTGCGCAAGGTCAACTTCCGCGTCGAGGACGCGCGGATCGGTCAAGCCACCGACTACGACAAGCTGGTGCTCGAGGTCTGGACGAACGGCGCGGTGACCCCGCAGGACGCGGTGGCCATGGCGGCGAAGCTGGTGAAGGATCACATGGCGATCTTCATCAACTTCGAGGAAGGGCCCGAAGAGACGCTGGAGTTCCCGACGACCGAGGACGAGCGGTTGCTCGAGATCCTCGGTCGCTCGGTCGACGAGCTCGAGTTGTCGGTTCGGTCGTACAACTGCCTGAAGAACGCCAACATCAAGTCGATCGGCGATCTGGTCACCCGCACCGAGGCCGATATGCTCAAGACCAAGAACTTCGGCCGGAAGTCGCTCAACGAAATCAAGGACATCCTGGCCGAGATGGGATTGTCCCTCGGCCTGGAGCTCGGCGGCCGGCGCGTGCGGCCGCGCAGCGTCTGATCGCGGAAGCGGAGCGGGACGATGAAGCACCGCGTGGCGGGGCGCAAGCTGGGGCGGAGCACCGAGCACCGGCTCGCGCTCCTGCGAAACATGTCGACCTCGCTGTTCTCCGCGGAGCGGATCCGCACCACGCTCGGCAAGGCGAAGGAGCTGCGGCCGTTCGCGGAGCGGCTCGTCACGCTGGCCAAGCGCGAGACGCTGCATGCCCGACGACAGGTGCTCCGGCACATCCATGACCGCCAGGTGGTGGGAAAGCTGTTCGACACGCTGTCGGCGCGCTACGCGCAGCGGCCGGGTGGGTACACGCGGATCATCAAGCTCGGGCCGCGCCGCGGCGACAACGCGGAGATGGCGATCGTCGAGCTCGTCGACGCGGAAGCCGCGCCGTCGGCGAGCACCTCGGCGAAGGCGGGCAAGGGCGATGTCGGAGCCAAGGGGCGGACCTCGAAGACGTCGGCCGAGCCGCCCGCGCCGGCCACCAAGGGCGCGGGCAAGTCGAAGACGGCGCGCGCCACGCGGCGGGGTTCGGAGAAGAGCGCGCCCGGACGCCCCGCGAAGCCGGCCGGATCGCCGAAGAAGAAGGCGGCCGGTGTCCGCAAGACCGGCAAGGGCAGCGGATCGAGCTAGCCCGCGGACGCCCCGGAGCGGATCCGCCGCAGCAGATCGGTCGTCGCATGGAGCTTGGGGTCGCCCACGATGGCGATCCGCACGCCGAGTTCGCGCGCGGCGCTCGCTTCGGGCAGCGTCTCGGGCGTGTAGTCGGTCCCCTTGCAGTGCACGTCCGGTCGCAGGTCCCGCAGGACCGGCACGACCGTGATCTCCGGGAAGATCATGACGTAGTCGACGCAGGCGAACCCGGCGACGAGTTCCGCGCGCTCGACCGCAGGCACGATCGGGCGCGAGGGCCCGCGCAACGTACGCGCCGACTCGTCGGAATTGACCGCCACGACCAGCATATCGGCCTGCCGCCGCGCGGCCTCGAGATACCGCAGGTGTCCGACGTGCAGGAGGTCGAACAGGCCGTTGGCCAGGGCGACCGTCCGTCCGGCCGCGCGGGCGTCGGCGAGCCGCGTCGCAAGTCCGGCCCGATCGAGGATCTTCGACGACGCGGTCACGGCGCCAGATCCTCGCGCACGGCGGCGAGGATCTCCTCCCGCGTCGTCGTGGCCGTGCCGGCCTTGGCCACGACGAGGCCCGCCGCGTAGTTGGCGAGTCGCGCCGCCTCGGCCAGGGTCGCGCCTGCGATACACGCGACCGTGAAGGCCGCGATCACGGTGTCTCCGGCGCCGGTGACGTCTGCGACCTCGCCCGAGCCGTACGCCGGGATCACGAGCGGCCTTCGGCCGCGCTCGACGAGCACCATTCCGCGAGCGCCGCGCGTGACGAGCACGGCACGGGCGGCGGTTTTCCGGCGCAGCTCGCGGCCGGCATGGACGACCGCAGCGTCATCGAGCGCCCCGCGACCCAGCGCGTTCTCGACCTCCTCCTGGTTCGGCGTACACGCCGTGATCCCGCGGTATCGTCCCACGCGTGCTCGGGAATCGACCGTGACGACCCGTGGTCCATTCCGCGAGCGTGCGACGCCGTCGACGAGGCCCGGCGACGCGGCGCCGTAGCCGTAGTCCGCGACGAGGAGGCCTTCCGCGCCGCGGAGCGCGACCCGGAGTTTCGACCGCAGGCGACGCTCGATGGCATGGCCGAGTGTCCCGTGCGCGGACCCACGGTCGATGCGCACGATCTGCTGCCGGCGCGTGTGGACGCCGCCCGCGAGGACCCGTGTCTTGCACGGCGTCGCGTAGCCTGGCACGACGAGGAGGTGGGACGTGTCGATCCGGCGGCGTGCGAGCTCGTGCACGAGCACCCGGCCCGCCGCGTCGTCTCCCACGACGCCGACCGGCACGGGTCGCGCCCCGAGCGCGTGCAGGTTGGCCACGCTGTTCCCGCCGCCGCCGAGGGCCGCGTCCGTGTGTGTGTGCTCGAGCACGAGGACCGGCGCCTCGCGTGACACGCGCGCGATGTCGCCGTGGAGAAACTCGTCGACCACGAAATCCCCGAGCACGACGACCCGTCGACCCGCGAACCCCCGCACACAGGCGGCGAGACGATCGACCGGGCTCACCGCGCCGCCTCACACGCGGCCCCGGCCGTGATCCAGGTCACGGCCTCGAGCACGTCCTCGGCGATCCGGTCGGGCCGCGCGATGCCGGGGTGCCCGAGCCGCGCTTGCTCGCGCGCACCCCGACCGGTCCGCACGAGAACGGTCCGAACACCGGCCGCGGCACCCGCGGCGAGATCGTCCAGCCGGTCGCCGAGGAGCCACGAGGTCACGAGGTCGATCCCCATCTCGTCCCGGGCGCGCCACAGCATTCTCGGGCGAGGTTTGCGGCAGGAGCAGTCCAGGGCGTAGCGTGGGACGACCCCCGCCGGATGGTGGGGGCACCAGTACAGACCGTCGATCCGGGCGCCGTCTTTCGCGAGGATCGCTCGCAGGCGCCTGTGGATCTCGTCGAGCCGCGACTCGGTCATGTGCCCGAGCGCCACCGCGGCCTGGTTCGTCACGAGAACGGTCTGAAACCCGCCTTGGGTGGCCAGCGCCAACGCGGGAGCTGCGCTGGGTAGGATCTCGAGCTGCTCCGGTGCGAGGACGAACCCGGTGTTCGGGCACATCGTACCGTCGCGGTCGAACAGAATTGCACGCCGGCCCACCACCGCCTCCCGCCGCTGGAGTCTAGCCCGGACGATTCTTGAACGCACGCAGCGAAACGGCGAAGCTCGAAGAAACATCCGGCGCCGCAGCGACCCGCGCCCGGAGGCGACCACGACAGTACGGCGAGGACACAGGGTGCGAGGACGCCCCAATCTGCCCGCGATTCGTCGTCGCAGCGGTGGGTTCATGAATCGTCCGCGCGACCCGTTCGCCGTTCGAGGACCGTGCGTGGCGACGGGATCGCGGAGCGAGTCACTCGGTGATCCGATCGTCGTCGGGGCGACCAACCGGCGGGGCGGCCGCCGCCACGGGGCGGCGCTTCCACCGGCGATGCAGCCACAGCCACACTTCCGGGCGCTCCCGGATCCTGCGCTCGATGATCGCCGTGAACTTCTCGGTCAGCCGGGCCACGTCGGCGTCGAGGTTGCCCGTCGCGACGACCGACACGGGAGGCTCGTAGACGATCCGATAGCGCCGACCGTCGGGCACGCTGAACGTCGGAACGACCGCGGCTCCCGTGCGCAGCGCGAGGAGGGCCAGCGTCGGGATGGTCGCCGCCGGGTGGCCGAAGAACGGGACGAAGATCCCGTCCCGGCGGGCGTCCTGGTCGATCAGGATCGCCACGCCGATCCTCTCGCGCACCGACCGGAGCATCTCGCGCACGGCGTTGCGCCGGTGGACCACGCGGTTTCCCGATCGGCTGCGAACCGCGGCCAGGCGGCGCTCGAGGTACGGGTTGTCGAGCGGTCGAGTGATGAGCGTGAGCGGAAGGCCGAGCCAGCCCTGCATCAGCGCGGTGAGCTCCCAGTGTCCGTAGTGACCGCTGAACAGCAGCACTCCGCGGCCGCGCTCGTATGCGGCGCGGATGTGCTCGAGCCCCTCGTAGTCCACGAGGCGTCGCATCGCGTCGGAAGAAAGACGTGAGCAGGCGACCGTGTCGAGAGTGATCCGGGCGAAGTGCCGGAAGCAACCCCGTGCGATGCGCCGGGTCTCGCGGGGGCCGAGCGTGTCGCCGTAGGCGAGCCGAAGGTTGTCGAGGGCGACGTGCCGGCGTCCGTGGTCGGCCCAGTACCCCAAGGTCCCGATCGCCGAGCCGAGCGCGAGCATCGCGGGACGCGGCACGCGCCCAGCGATGGCGAAGAGCGCGGCGAAGACGACGTCCTCGACGCGGTGGCGCAGGCCGC
>Ga0247727_10008463_pt1 | contig 19086 bp, 22 predicted proteins | sample WisWelCaveWW1625_FD_202498 | JGI IMG/M metagenome (GOLD analysis project Ga0247727, IMG submission 202498) | Biofilm microbial communities from Wishing Well Cave, Virginia, United States - WW16-25 | ecosystem: Environmental > Aquatic > Deep subsurface > Groundwater > Cave microbial mat | place... | reverse complement strand
CAGCGCGGTCGGATAGATTTTTGTTCTCGGACCCGCCGGCATGCCACAGGCCCTTGAGTTTTCAGACTTTATACCATCCGCAAACCGATCGCGCCGAGGGATAAGCGCCGATCAATCCGCCTAATACCAACGGCTCCAGACGTTGACCCACCCCTCCCCGGATTCGCCGCAGGCGAATTCCGGGCCCCTAACCACAAACCTCTGTGTTTATGGGCCCCGGGCCCGCCACTAACGCGGCGTCCCGGGGAGGGGTGGTGATAGGTTGGCGGCGGGACGCCCTCCCGCTTGAACAAAGCCGCGAACGCGACAATCTTCAGCTCACGCGCACCAGCGCGCGCGAAGGAGAATCCAATGGCCAAAGGTCAAATGCGCACCAACAAGGAAAAGCGCAAACCGAAAAAAGGCAAAGCCGCGAAGCCGGCCCCAAGCGCGGGCAATATTGGCAGCGGCGGGAAGAAGTAGCGGCACGTTCCCACAGCCTCGGTCAGTTCGCTTCGCTGACGTGTCTTAATGCCGCCGTTTCCCGCGCTGCATTGGCCGGTCGTACTTCCGCCCACCGCCGCGCGCGATTTTGCGCCAACCGGGCGCTGGCGGCTCGGGGTTGGTGAGGACGGAGAACAACAGCCCGCCGCTAATCGGCGTCGCCTCTTCCAGCCGCACTTCCACGCGCATGCCCAGCGGAAAGCGGGCGCCGGTTTGTTCGCCGACGAGGGCGTGCGCGCCTTCGTCATGGTTCCAGCGTTCGGCGCCGAGGGAGCGGATCGGGGCTAGGCCGTCGGCCTGAGTTTCATCGAGGCGAATGAAAAGCCCAAAACGCGTGACGCCGGTGACGCGGCCTTCGAATACAGCCCCGACGCGGTCGGCAAGGAAGCTGGCGATGTAGCGCGAGGCAGCGTCGCGCTCGGCGGCCATGGACTGGCGTTCGGTTTGGCTGATGTGCTCGGCGATTGTGTCCAGGCGTTTTTCTTCGTCGGCGCTCGCGCCGTCCTTGCCGAGCTTCAGCGCGCCAATGAGCGCGCGGTGCACAATCAAATCGGCGTAGCGGCGGATCGGCGAAGTAAAGTGCGCGTAGCGCATCAAGTTCAAACCGAAATGCCCGATATTGGCCGGCGAATACAGCGCTTGCGCTTGCGTGCGCAACACCACTTCGCCAACGATGTCGTGGTGCGGGGTGCCTTTGGCCAGCGAGAGGATGCGATTGAATCTGCCGGCGGTGACGGTCTGGCGCTTGGCCCAATTCATGTCCACACTGGCTAGGAAATCGCCGAGCGCGGCGATTTTCGCGTCGCTCGGTTTGTCGTGCACGCGGTAGATCAGCGGGCGGCTTTTCAGCTCCAAGCTCTCGGCGGCGCAGACATTGGCCTGGATCATGAATTCCTCGATCAGCTTGTGCGCATCGAGGCGCTCGCGCCGCTTCACCCCGGCCACGCGCCCATCCTTGAAAATGATTTTATGTTCGGGCGCGTCGATATCGAGGGGTTGGCGTGCCTCGCGCGCTTTCCACACGCACGCATAGGCGGCCCAAAGCGGTTTCAAAATCGGCTCAAGCATCGGCGCGGTCCTGGCGTTCGGCTTGCCGTCGATGGCGGCTTGGGCGGCTTCGTAGGAGAGCTTCGCCGCCGAGCGCATCAGCCCGCGCGCGAAGCTGTGTGACCGTTTCTTGCCGTCCTTGCCGAACACCATTTCGACGGCGAGGCAAGCGCGCTCCTCGCCTTCTAGCAGCGAACAGAGGTCCGCCGACAGCGTTTCCGGCAGCATCGGCGCGACGCGGTCGGGGAAATAGGTCGAATTGCCGCGCTTGAACGCGCCGCGGTCGAGCGCCGAGCCTGGTTTCACGTAATGGGCGACATCGGCGATCGCCACCCACACGCGCCAGCCGCCTTGGTTTTTCGCATCGTCGTCGGGCGCGGCGAACACCGCATCGTCGTGGTCGCGCGCGTCCTCTGGGTCGATGGTGATCAGCGGCAGTTTGCGCAAATCGGTGCGGCCTTTCAGGTCGGCCGCCTTGGCGTGCTTGGCCTCGCGCTCTTCTTGCTCGGAGAATCCCACTTGAATGCCGTGGGTGTGCATCGCCAAGATCGAGGCCGCGCGCGGATCGCTTTCGCGCCCCACGACTTCGCGCACCAGGCCGCGTTTGGGGCCATAGGCGCGTTGGCCGTGGGTGAGTTCGACCAGCACAAGATCGCCGTCCCGCGCGCTGCTCACGTGTTCGGGCAGCACCAGCAAATCGTAGCGCGCCTTGCGGTCGGCCGGCTCGACGCGCCCCCCGCCGAGCGCGCGGCCCTTGGCGTCGATGGCGGCGCGATAGACGCCCAAGATGCGATGCGCGCTCTGGCCGAGGCGTTTGATGATGCGTGCTTCGGGGCCTTCGGCGGTGCGGGTGATGCGCGCTTGCACACGGTCGCCGATGCCGATGGCGGGCTCGCCCTGCTTGCCGCGCGCATCGCCGGGAGCGAGCCGCACCGGCGGGCCGAACAATCCGTCGGGCCCGCGCATACGGGCAATGAGTTCGCCGTCGCCGTCGCGGTCGATAATTTCCATGACCCCAGATTCCGGCAGCGCGTTCGCATCGGCGTAGCTTTTGCGCCCGGTGCGCCCGAGCGCGCCTTCCCCTTCAAGCTCGCGCAAGATCTGGCGCAATGCTTTCTTGTCGTCGGGGCCGATATCGAGAATGCGCGCGAGCACGCCTTTGCGCGCCGAGCCGCCCGCTTGCGCTAGAGCCTCAAGCACGCGCTCGCGGGTGAGGGGCTTTGGCAAGGGCGGCGGGCGCTTGGGCATGGCTCACTGTTTCATCTTTCCGCTTGAGCTATGGGAAATCGGGAACACAGTGGGAGTTCAATCGTCCAGGTCAAATCCCAAGATGATCGCGGTCAGGAAATAACCCGCGTCATCGTCGGCCGAAAGCGTGCCGATGAATTCGTGGCCGACATAGACTTCGGCGGAATCGGTTTTGCGCGGGCGGGCGCGGACTTCAAGGCCAGCGGCGTGCAGCTGCCGCTTGAGCACGGCTTCGAGACGCTTGCGCTCTGGCTCATCGATCGGCGCGCCTTTCTTGACGCCCACCGCGCGCGGCGCCGCAAGGCTGACGCAATAGCTGAGTTCGCCGTCCTCGAGGTCCTTGCTGACCTCGGCGACCGTCTCGCCGTTGACCAAGAGCCGGCCCGCATCGGGCCCGTTCGGCACAATCGAAATAGTGGGCGAGCCCAGCAACTTGCTCATATAGGCGCCGAGACGCGCGCATTCGGCTTGGTTCAAGGAACGCTCCCCTTATAGCTTTGCGCAGCACTCGGCTTTCGGCGGGGCGAGGTCAAGCCTCAGTCGAAATCCCAATGGGTGGCCTCATTGCGGAGGTGGCGGCCGGTGAAATAGGCCGCAATCCCGATGGCGCCAAAAATGCCCATGACCGCGAGGTAATCGTACATCCCGTCCTTGAGCGCGCCGCTCAGCGTGAACGGGGTGTAGAGCGCGATCAGCCCAAGCGCCATTGCAGTCGCCGCGCCGGTCTTGATCAGCACATCGCCGAAAAAATAATTGCGGTCGATCTCAGCGCGCGCGCGCCGCTGCGGCTTGGCTGGGGATGGTTTTTGCGTGGATGATTTGCGTTTGGCCATGGCGCCAGCCTAGCGGGATTCGGGGGCCGTGCGCGCCATTTTATCGTTTCGGCGGCGGAGCATTGCCGGCCCGCTGCTGCGGTTCAAGTTCGTAGGAAATCACCGCGCTGCGCGCCTCCGAGCGTACTTCACCGCTGCAATTGCTGCGCGCGAACGCCTCCGCCAATTGCAGCGCCCGATCGCGGTTGTCGCCCCAACCAAGTTCGGTGTCGTAGAGCGCGGCGAACCCAGTCCAGGGCATCATGGTTTGCCCGAGCGCTTCGCTGTCGAAAATACGCTGGAAGTCGGATTGGAAAAAACCCAGCCGAGCGGACAATGTGCCGGTGTCGGCGGTGCGCAATTCGTCAAGGAAGCCGGACCAGACGCGGTTAGCCTCCTTGCACATATCGATGACGCGGGTATCGCCGCGCCCCAAGCGCTGCAGCAATTCATGCATGGTTCGACCTCAAATCCACCATCTAGCAGGCTTTGCCATGAAGTTCGCGGCCTTTTCCAGCGCGGCGGACACCGCGAAAACGCTCTCCTCGTCGAGCGCCTTGCCGATCACCTGCAAGCCGAGCGGTAAGCCATTGGCGTCCACCGCCGCCGGCAGCGCCAGTGCCGGAAGCCCGGCCAAATTAGCGGTGACGGTGAAGATGTCGTTCAAATACATCGCCACCGGATCGCCGCTTTTCTCCCCCAGCGCGAACGCCGCTGAAGGCGTCGCCGGCGTCAAGATTGCATCCACTTCGGCAAAAGCGTTGCGGAAATCCTCGGCAATGCGGGCGCGGACTTTCTGGGCGCGCAAATAATAAGCGTCGTAATAGCCGGCGCTGAGCACATAAGTCCCAATCAGAATACGCCGCTGCACTTCCGCGCCGAAGCCCGCCGCGCGCGTGGCTTCATAGGTTGCGGTCAGGTCCTTTCCGGCCACGCGAGCGCCATAGCGCATGCCGTCATAGCGGGCGAGGTTGGAGGAGGCCTCGGCCGGCGCGACGATGTAATAGCAAGGCAGCGCGTACTTGGTGTGCTTCAGGCTGATCTTCTTGATCCTGGCGCCGGCATCCTTCGCCCATTCGATGCCTCGTTGCCAAAGCGCCTCGATCTCCGCAGGCATTCCATCGACGCGATATTCCTCCGGCACGCCGATCGTCATGCCCTTGATTGGTTTCCCACAGGCAGCGCGAAAATCCGGCAGCTTCTCCGCCAGCGACGTTGAATCCTTCGCATCGTGCCCAGCCATGGATTGCAACAGGATGGCCGCGTCTTCGGCGCTCTTGGCGATCGGCCCGGCCTGGTCGAGCGAGCTTGCGAACGCGACGATGCCCCAGCGCGAGCAGCGCCCATAAGTCGGCTTCATACCAACCGTGCCGGTGAACGCCGCCGGTTGACGGATCGAGCCGCCAGTGTCGGTCGCAGTTGCGCCCAGGCACAGATCCGCAGCTACCGCCGCCGCCGAACCGCCAGACGAGCCGCCGGGCGTGAGCTTGACATCATCGTTGCCGCGCCGCCAGGGCGAGACCACCGGACCAAAGCGCGAGGTCTCGTTCGATGAGCCCATGGCGAACTCGTCCATGTTGAGCTTGCCCAGCATCAAGGCGCCGTCGCGCCAGAGATTGGCGGTGACGGTGCTTTCATAAGTCGGCGCGAACTCGCCAAGGATGTTCGAGCCCGCCGTGGTGCGCACGCCCTCGGTGCAGAACAAATCCTTGACCCCCAAAGGCGCGCCTTCGAGCGGGCCAGCTTTGCCTTTGGCGCGCTTGGCATCGCTCGCCTTAGCCGCCGCGCGCGCCTTATCCGCAGTGACGACGACGTAGGCGTTGAGCGCTGGATTGGCTTTGTCGATGGCGGTGAGGAACGCGTCGGTGAGTTCAGCGGAGGAAAAGCTTTTCTTCTCCATGCCATCGAGCGCGGACGCGAGGGTGAGGGAAGCGAGGTTGGTCATATCAAGCTCCGTCCCTTCTCCCCCTGCGGGGGAGAAGGTGGCCCGGAGGGCCGGATGAGGGGCTGCGCGACGTATCAAGGGACAGCGCCGACCCCTCACCCGCCCCGGATAAATCCGGGGCGACCTCTCCCCCGGAAGGGGGAGAGGTGACGTTCATCATCGAGCATTTACGCGCGCTCACTCCACCACCTTCGGCACTACGAAAAAACCGTCCTCGCTTTTCGGCGCGTTCTTCACCACACGCTCCACATCACCGCCGTCAGTGATAACGTCTTCGCGCATGGGCAGGCTCAAACCTTCGACGGCGCTGGTCATCGGCTCGACGCCTTCGATATCGACTTCGTCGAGCTGCTCGATCCAAGCCATGATGCCGTTAAGCTCCGCCGCCATCGGCGCCACGCGCGCCTCAGGCAGCGCCAAACGCGCCAGCCGCGCCACTTTGCGCACGGTTTTTTCGTCGATGGACATGCGGGCGATGGGCTAACAGGGCGCTCGCGCCGGTTCAAGCCTTGGGCGCCAATATGGACCGCCGGCGCCTCCGCCGGCTAACACGGTGTTTGCCGGCGGGGGCGCCGGCGGTCCATAAGTGCGCATTGCCCGTGCTCGATCTCCCCGATTTCGCCACGGCGCTGCCCTCGCGCGGCGCGCTGCTCGGCCTTGACCCTGGCGAGAAACGCGTTGGCGTGGCGGTCAGCGATGCCAGCCGGCTCATCGCTTCTTCGTTGGGGACGGTGGCGCGCGGCAAATTTGCCGCGGACGCGGCGGCCATCCTCGCCTTCTACGGCGAACGCCAATGCATCGGCTTTGTTGTCGGCCTGCCGCTCAATATGGACGGTTCATCCGGCCCAGCGGCGCAATCGGCGCGAGCGTTCGCGCGCAACCTCTTGGCCCTGCGTGATGCGCCGTTGTTGCTCTGGGACGAGCGGCTATCGACCGCGGCGGTGACGCGCACTTTGATCGAAGCCGACGCCACACGCCGCCAACGCGGCAAAGTCATCGACAAAATGGCCGCCGCCTACATGCTGCAAGGCGCGCTCGACGCCATGCAGGAACGCGCCGCGCATGGGTGAGCCCGTACCGCCGGCTTCCAGCCGGCCTTCTTGTCGCCGGCTGGAAGCCGGCGGTACGCCTACTTCGCGTTCCGTAGCGGCGTCACCGCTTCACTCCGCCCCACCACCATCGCCGCATCTTCTTCAAAGCCCGGATGGTTGGTGGGATCGACACTGTAGGTGTGGCCCTGAGTGGACGGTTCGAGCGGGGCGTGTCGCGGCGCTTCGCTCGCCTGAGCCTTGCCGGCGCCCAAGCCGGCGACAACGGCGGCCAACGCAATGCCCACCGGGCGCAAACTCAGCTCTTCGCGTTTTGGCTGCCTCATATCGCAATCCTTACCTTCCGCCCGCCCAGCCTCTATTTACCAATTCCACACCTTTAGAACAAAGCAAGTACAGCACCGAGTCCAGGACGGCAATGGGGCGGAAACAAAATTGTTCGCCGCTGTTTGGCCACGCTTGCGGCGGTTCGGACACAGGGCTTAACAAGCGCCATGGCTCAGCGACCGACTGGCGTGAACAAAACTCAAGCGCGTGCAAGCCCAGTCCGTTTTCGTCACCAGCATCTTCTGGCCATTGCCGACCTCGATCGTTTCGAGGCCGGAAATTTGCTGGATCGCGCCGAGGCGTTTGAGCCGCTTTTGGAGCAGAAGGTCAAAAAGCTCGACACGCTGCGCGGGCGCACTTTGATTAATCTTTTTTTCGAAAACTCCACCCGCACCCAATCCTCGTTCGAACTCGCCGGCAAACGCATGGGCGCGGACGTGGTCAACATGTCGGTGAAATCATCGAGCGTTGCCAAGGGCGAAACGCTGATCGACACCGCCGCGACACTGAACGCGATGCGGCCGGATTTGCTGGTCGTGCGCCACGGCGCCTCGGGCGCGGTGGAATTGTTGTCGCGCAAAGTCGATTGCGCCGTCATCAACGCCGGCGACGGCCAGCACGAGCACCCAACACAGGCCTTGCTCGATGCGTTCACCATCCGGCAAAGGCTCGGCCAGATCGAAGGGCTGAGCATCGCCATTTGCGGCGACGTGCTGCATTCGCGGGTGGCGCGCTCGAACGTGGCGCTGCTGACCATGTTGGGCGCCAGCGTGCGCCTGATTGGCCCGCCCACCTTGATGCCCGCCGGCGCCGCAAATTGGGGCGCGCGCGTGTTTTATAAAATGCACGATGGCGTTAAGGGCGCCGATGTCGTCATGATGTTGCGCGTGCAGCGCGAGCGCATGACCGGCGGTTTTTTCCCGTCCGCGCGCGAGTATTTCTGGTTCTACGGGCTCGACGAGGACAAGTTGAAACTCGCAAAGCCCGGCGCCTTGGTGATGCATCCTGGCCCGATGAATCGCGGCGTCGAAATCGATTCCGCAATCGCCGACAATCCCGCCATTTCGCTGATCGAAACCCAAGTGCGCATGGGCGTCGCCGTGCGCATGGCCGTGCTGGAAGCCTTGGCTGAAAGCGGCGCTGAATGAGCGCGGTGCTAAGCGTCACCTCTCCCCCTTCCGGGGGAGAGGTCCACGCGCGCAGCGCGTGGGGTGAGGGGAAGCAAGCGCATCGTTTTCTGATCGCGTGCGGCCCCTCATCCGGCCCTTCGGGCCACCTTCTCCCCCGCAGGGGGAGAAGGGACAAGGCGGGCCGATGACTCGCCCCACCTTCATCCGCAACGTGCGCCTGATCGACCCGGCCAAGAACAAGGTCGAAGACGGGGCGATTTTGTTCGCGGAAAAAATTCTCGCCGTGGGCGCGCTAACAAGCGCGCCCGATGACGCGGAAATCATCGACGCCGGCGGCGCCCACATCGCGCCCGGCCTGATCGATATGCGCGTGGTGATCGGCGAGCCGGGGGCGGAACACAAAGAAACGTTCAAGTCCGCAGGGCGTGCGGCGGCGGCGGGCGGGGTTACGACGCTCGTGATGATGCCAAACACCACACCCGTGATCGACGATCAGAGCTTGGTGGATTTTATCTTGCGACGCGGCGCGGACCGCTCCGGCGGCGTGCATATTCTGCCGGCGGCGGCGCTAACAAAACATCTCGACGGTGCGCTGATGACCGAGATCGGATTGCTCGCCGAAGCCGGCGCGGTGATGTTCTGCAATGGCGACCGGCCGATCGTGGATAGCCGCGTGCTGCGCCGCGCGCTCTCCTACGCCACTGCTTTTGGGGCGCTGGTCGCGCATCGCCCGGAAGATCCCTACCTCGCCGAAGGCGGCGTCATGCACGAAGGCGAACTGGCCGCGCGGCTGGGTTTGCCTGGCATCCCCGCCGCCGCCGAATCGATCATGGCCAAGCGCGATTTGGCGCTGGCCGAACTTACCGGCGGGCGCTTGCTGCTCGACATGCTTTCCTCCGCGCAAACCCTGGCGCCCTTGCAACGCGCCAAGGCGCGCGGGGTGAACGCTGTCGCCAGCGTTAGCGTGCACCATCTGGTGCTCAACGAAAACGATGTCGACGGCTATCGCACCTTCGCCAAACTCTCGCCGCCGCTGCGCGCTGAAAATGATCGTGTCGCGTTGGTCGAGGCGGTGCGCGCGGGGCTGATCGATGTCATCGTCTCCGGCCACGATCCGCGCCCGGCGGAAGACAAACGCTTGCCGTTTGAGGAAGCCGCGTTCGGCGCGGTGGGGCTTGAAACGCTGCTGGCCGGCGCGCTCAGCCTCGCGCACAAGGGCGAAGTCCCGCTCACCACAATAATCCGCGCCATGAGCTTGCGCCCAGCGGAAATCCTGAACTTGCCGCAAGGCCGGCTCGCCAAAGGCGCGCCGGCGGATATCATCCTGATCGACCTCGGCGCGCCGTTCCAACTCGACTCCGACAAGCTGCGCTCGAAGTCCAACAATTCGCCTTTCGATGGGAAATTGCTGCAAGGCGTAGTGGTGCGCACATTCATTGGCGGCAAGAGCGTGTTCCCGGTTTGAAGGAGACAACAATGCGTTCTCACAAAACATGCGCCGTTATCCCGGACACGCGAAGCGTGATCCGGGACCCAGAGGATCGTAGAGTGCGGCGCTTGAGGCCCCTGGGTTCCGGATTCCGCCTTCGGCGGCCCCGGAATGACGGAGTTCTTTTCATTTTCATAATTGCGCTCCTCGCCTTATCCGCCTGTTCCACCTTCGCGCCGCCGCCGCCGCCATTGCCGACATCGGGTCCGATCGCCTATGCATGCGCCAACGGCGCACAGCTGATGGTGGATTTCGAAAGTGAGGAAGCGCGCGTCGCCATCATCGGCGGCCCCTCCATGGTGCTGCCGCGCACGGGCGAGGGCGCTTACAGCAACGGCCGCTACGCGTTGCACGGTCAAGGCGCGAGCGCGCAGTGGCAAGTGGGCCGCGCCGCGCCGGTGAGCTGCCGCGGGAGCTAGCGCGCGTCACCTCTCCCCCAGCCGGGGGAGAGGTCGACGCGCACAGCGCGTCGGGTGAGGGGGAGCGCGTCGGCGCAGCCCCCTCATCCGGTCGCTTCGCGACCACCTTCTCCCCCGCTGGGGGAGAACGGACTGATCCTCTGACCGCGAAGTCTCCCCTCCCCAAGCGCAATTCACCCTGTTACAGACCCCCGGTGTTGATCTTCTCCTTCCTCTTCGCCGCTGCCGGGGGCTATTTGCTCGGCTCGATCCCGTTTGGGCTGGTCATTACGCGCGCGGCGGGGCTGGGCGACATTCGCGCCATCGGCTCGGGCAATATCGGCGCGACCAACGTGCTGCGCACCGGGCGCAAGGAGCTGGCGCTCGCCACGCTGCTGCTCGATGCGGGCAAAGCGGGCCTGGCTTTACTGCTGGCGCGCGCCTTGGCTGGAGAATCCGAGTATCGCATCGAACTCGGCTTGGTGGCGGGCGCGGCCGCCTTTATCGGTCATTGCTTCCCAGTATGGCTCGGCTTTAAAGGCGGCAAGGGTGTCGCCACCTTCTTCGGCGTGCTGTTCGCGGGAGTTTGGCCACTGGGCGTCATTGCAGGCGTCATTTGGCTCGCGGTCGCCACCATCTTTCGCTATTCCTCGCTTGCAGCGCTGTGCGCGGCGGCTGCGGTCCCACTGCTTGGATTGGTCGCCGGCTTCAGCTGGCCGGAGATATTCTTCACCCTGGCGCTCGCGGCGTTGATTTTCTGGCGCCACGAGGCCAACATCGCGCGCCTACGCGCCGGGAGCGAACCGCGCATGGGGGAGAACAAACAAGAACAGCCCGCGCCGAGGGTTGAACCGACAGCGCCGGTGGATTCATAAATTCGATGACGCGCACGTTGGCCCGCCCGGAGAGAATTGCCTGGGCGCGGCTGGCGCGCACCCCGCGTGTCGGTCCCATAACATTTCAGGGCTTGATCGCACGTTTCCGCACCGCGAGCGCTGCGCTTGAAGCGCTGCCGCGCATCTCGAACCTCAACCCGCCGACGCCCGAACGCGTTGAAGCGGAGCTTGGCGCCGTCGAAGCGCTTGGCGCTCGCCTCATTGCGTCGTGCGAACCGGATTATCCGCCGCTGCTGGCGCAACTCGACGCGCCGCCGCCTTTGCTCGCGGTGCGCGGGCGCGCGGACTTGCTTAAGCGCCCCAGCATCGCCATCGTCGGATCGCGTGAAGGCTCGGCGGCGGCATTGATGTTTGCCGAGCGCTTGGCGGCGGATCTGGGCGCGGCGGGTTTCACCATCGTCTCCGGCCTCGCGCGCGGGGTCGATGGCGCCGCGCACAAAGGTTCGCTCGCCACCGGCACAGCAGCCGTGCTCGCCGGCGGGCTTGACCAACCCTATCCGCCGCAGAATCTGAAATTGCACGATATGATTTGCGAACACGGCGCCGTGGTCAGCGAAGCGCCGCTCGGATCGGTCGCCCGCGCGCGCGATTTCCCACGCCGCAACAGCGTCATTTCCGGTCTCTCGCGGGCGGTGGTGGTGATTGAAGCGGCGACGCGTTCGGGCTCGCTGATCACCGCGCGCGCCGCCGCCGACCAGGGCCGCGAGGTGATGGCTGCGCCGGGTTCGCCCTTGGATCCGCGCGCGCGTGGTTCCAACGCGCTGATCAAACAAGGCGCGACCTTGATAGAGGGCGCCGCCGATGTGATCGCGGCGCTAGGCGATTGCGCGCCGCCATTACGCCCGCTCTCGGCGGGGCCCTTGTTTGACGAACACGCAAGCGACCCGCCCCCGGCTGGGCTCGCAAAAAAAATCGCCGCGCTATTATCGCCGACGCCGGTTCACGTCAACGATCTCGCGCGTCTGTTGCAGGCCCCGCTCGGCGCGGTCGCGGCGGCATTGACGGAGCTGGAACTCAACGGCCAAGCGGCCTCGTTGCCGGGGGGCTATGCAGCGTCATCGGGCGCCGCGTTCCCGGCGCTGGATTGGCCCCGCCCTTGATCCGCCGCGATGAGGGCGAGGGCTTCCCCCGCCAAGTCGCGAGCCAATTCCAGCGCCGCGGCCAATTTTGAAAGCCGGTGCTTGTCGGCCATGGCCGCCATCTCTCGGCTGAGTTCGTGAATGTAGGCGGCTGCGTCACAAGCAGAGACATCATCTGGCTCGGCGTCGGCTGCGCTGATCTCAATCATACGTTGCTTATAGCATCCCATGATTGTATTGCCTAGCCTCCGGGGACTATTCATAAGCGTCTGTTTAGCTGCGTGTTTTTAGCTTTATTCAGCGCGGCAGGCGGCATCTCCTCGTGTGTGTCGCGTTGACAGCTTGAACCGCCGCCCCCAGTTTCCGCCCGCTTCGGCGAGCCGCCGAAGCCCGAAAGTACCTCCCCAGAATGCACGTCGTCGTCGTCGAATCCCCGGCTAAGGCCAAGACAATCAACAAATATTTGGGTCCGGACTATAAGGTCCTGGCCTCCTATGGGCACATCCGCGACCTGCCGTCGAAGGATGGCTCGGTCAAACCCGATGAGGATTTTGCGCTTGAATGGGAGATGGACCACCAATCCAACAAGCGGGTCAAAGAAATCGCCGACGCGCTGAAGGACGCCAATTGCCTCATTCTCGCCACCGACCCTGACCGCGAAGGCGAAGCGATTTCCTGGCACGTGTTGGAAGCGCTGAAGCTGCGCAAGGCGATCAAAGGCAAGCAGGTCCAGCGCGTCACCTTCAACGCTATCACCAAAAGCGCGGTGCTGGCCGCCATCGCCGCGCCGCGCGACATCGACATGGAATTGGTCGAGGCCTATTTGGCGCGCCGGGCGCTGGATTATCTGGTCGGCTTTACGCTGTCGCCGGTTTTGTGGCGCAAGCTCCCCGGCGCGCGTTCGGCGGGCCGGGTGCAATCGGTGGCGCTGCGCATCATCGTCGACCGCGAAGTCGAGATCGAGAAGTTCAAGCCGCAGGAATATTGGTCGGTCGAGGCGGCGATGTCGACGCTGCGCGGGGAGAGTTTTCCCGCCCGCATCGCCGCGTTCGAAGGCAAGAAACTCAAACGCCTCGATATCCCAAACCAAGAAATGGCCTACGCGGCGCGCGATGCGGTTAAGCGCGGCCAGTTCAAAGTTGCGGCGGTGGAGGCAAAACCAACACGGCGCAATCCGCCCCCGCCGTTCACCACTTCAACCTTGCAGCAGGAAGCCGCGCGCAAGCTCGGCTTTAATGCGTCGCGCACCATGCAAGTGGCGCAGCGCCTCTACGAAGCCGGCATCATCACCTACATGCGCACCGACGGCGTCTCCATGGACGAAGGCGCCATTCGCGAATTGCGCACCGCCATAGGCGCGCAGTTCGGCAAGCCCTACGTGCCCGCCGAGCCGCGCCGCTATGCCTCCAAGATCAAGAACGCGCAAGAGGCGCACGAAGCCATCCGCCCGACTGATCCCTCGCGTGCGCCGCGCGATCTCCACCTCGAAGGCGACCAATCGCGGCTCTATGATCTGATCTGGAAACGCGCGGTGGCTTCACAAATGGAAGCGGCCTCGATCGAACGCACCAGCGTCGATTTGACCGAACCCAGCGGCAAGGTGGAATTGCGCGCCAGCGGGCAGGTTATTTTGTTCGATGGTTTTTTGAAGCTCTACCAGGAAGGCCGCGACGACGAGGAAGACGAGGAAAACCGCCGCCTGCCGCAACTGAAGCAAGGCGAAGCGGTGAAGGTCGATGAGGTGAAAGCCGACCAGCATTTCACCGAACCGCCGCCGCGTTTCTCCGAAGCCAGCCTGGTGAAGAAACTCGAAGAGCTCGGCATCGGCCGGCCTTCCACCTACGCGGCCATTCTGGATAAATTGCGCGAGCGCAATTACGTCAAGACCGACAAGAACCGCTTCATCCCCGAGGACCGCGGCCGTCTCGTCACCGCGTTCATGGAAAATTTCTTCGCCCGCTATGTCGAATACGATTTCACCGCCGATCTGGAAACCCAGCTCGATCTCGTGTCCGCCGGCGAATTGCCGTGGAAGAAATTGATGAGCGATTTCTGGAAGAGTTTTCGCGGCGCGGTCGATGAGATCGCCGATTTGCGCATCGGCGATGTAATCGAAACCCTGAACGACGTGATGGGCGCGCACATTTTTCCGCCGCGCGAGGAGGGCGGCGACCCGCGCATCTGCGCCGTGTGCGGCGTGGGAAGATTGTCATTGCGGCTGGGCAAATTCGGCGCCTTCGTCGGCTGCGCCAATTATCCCGAGTGCAAATTCACCCGGCAACTCGCGGGCGGCGATGAAGCGCAGAACGGCATGGCCGGCGATGTCGCGCTCGGCGATGGGCCGATGGGGCCGATCATGCTGAAAAATGGCCGCTTCGGGCCGTATCTAGAAACCCCGAGCGGCGAGGAAAAACCCAAGCGCGCCAGCTTGCCGAAAGGCTGGTCGCCGGAAAGCATCACGCTCGACAAAGCGCTGCAATTGCTAGCGTTGCCGCGCGAAGTCGGCGTGCATCCGAGCGAAGGCGAGATGATTCTCGCCGGCCTCGGTCGCTACGGCCCGTATCTGCAAATGGGCAAGCTCTACGCCAATTTGCCCAGCATCGAGGATGTGTTCGACATCCAGATGAACCGCGCTGTCGCACTCATCGAAGAGAAAAAAGCCGGCGGCGGCCGCGGGCGTTTCGGCCGCGCGGCGCCGGCGGCGCTGAAAGAGCTCGGCGAAAGCCCCGTTACCGGCAAGCCGGTCAAAGTGATGGGCGGGCGCTACGGGCCGTATGTCACCGACGGCGAGGTGAACGCCAACATTCCCAAAGAGCACAAGCCCGAGGATCTCACGCTCGACATGGCGCTGCCGCTGCTGGAGGCGCGGCTGATGGCCGGCGGCGGCAAGAAAAAACGCGGCGCGAAGAAAGCGCCGGCAAAGAAAGCCGCCGCGCCCAAGAAAGCCGCGACAAAGAAAGCGCCCGCGAAAAAAGCCAGGGGTTAGGTTCCCTTCTCCTCCTGCGGAGGAGAAGGTGGCGCGCAGCGCCGGATGAGGAGGCGATGGCAAGCGCGACGATGACGAGCGAAACGCCAACCATTATCCAACGCGCCAGGGCCAACAGGTGCAATCCCACCAGCGCGGAATCGCGGCTATGGTCGCTGCTGCGCGATCGCCGGCTGGCTTACAAATTCCGCCGGCAGCATCCTATTGGAATCTACGTTGTGGATTTCGCCTGCCCGGCCATCCACCTCGTTATCGAAGTCGATGGCCCGAGCCACAACAATGCTGAACAACGCGCGTTCGACGAAGCGCGCGCGGAATATTTGATGTTCGCCGGGTGGAAGCTGCTACGCGTCCCAAACGAACACGTGTACCAATCGCTGGGCGAAGTGGAGGCGGCTATTCGTGCGATCCTCGAACCCTGACGCACCCCTCATCCGGCCCTTCGGGCCTCCTTCTCCCCGGGAACGAACGGGGAGAAGGGACGCGAGCGGCGGTATGACAGAAAAATCCCGGCCGCGCGGTGCGTGGCCGGGACAAGGGTGTCATTCGTTGAATCCAACTTGAAGTCCAACGCGCGGGCCAGCAAGGCGGCGCGGAAACTCCGTTACAAGACGCCCAACATGGACGCCACCAGCGGATGGCGGACGATATCGGTGTCGGTGAGGCGAATGACGGCGATGTTGGCGACCGCTTCAAGTTTGTCGGCGACAGTATGCAGGCCGGACAAGTCCGGCAGCAGATCGGTTTGCGCCGGGTCGCCGGTCACGACCATGGTCGAGTGCCAGCCGAGGCGCGTCAGCAGCATCTTGATTTGGCCATAGGTGCAGTTTTGCGCTTCGTCGATGACGACAAAGGCGTTGTTCAAGGTGCGCCCGCGCATGAAGCCCACCGGCGCGATTTCGATTAGGCCTTCCGCCATCAGCGCCTTCAAGCGCTTGGCCGAGAGCCGGTCGGTCAGCGCGTCGTAGAGCGGGCGCAGATAAGGCGCGAGTTTGTCTTCCATCGCGCCAGGCAAATAGCCAAGCGATTCGCCCGCTTCCACCGCTGGGCGCGACAGCACGATACGCCCCACCTTGCCGCTCTCCAGCGCCTCGACCGCCTTGGCGATGGCGAGGTAAGTCTTGCCGGTGCCGGCGGGACCTAGCGCCAGCGTCAGCGCGTGCGCGTCGATGGCCTCCATGAGCGCGATTTGGCCCTTGGATTTGGGGCGCACGTGTTTGATGAAGCTTTGATCGCGCAAGCCGTCATTGGCGGGCTGCCAGCCGCCGTCGAGCACTTGCAAATTCCGCGCGCGTCTGTCCTCGCGTTGAAATTCCTGCACGTTGAGCACGCCTTGTGCATGCCGACGCTTCACGGTGCGCTTCGTCATCGATGTCCCCTTCCTGGAGCTCCCATTTTGGGAGCAATCGTACGCAAATGCCGCCGGCGCGCCGGCGGACAGGTCGAAAAAATCCTGAGAATCTCGGAATTCCGGGGAGTCGTCGAAGCATGCGCCGGGCGGCGGTTCGAGAGCTGCGCTGTACTTGCGCCGTGCGCCCACATTCTCCCCCACATGAGAGCGCTGAGCGCCCCAGAGACGGGACGGACCGGGAAACTCCGATCCGAGTGGTTCCCATCAGACGCCAAGCCGGTTAACGACACGTTGAGGAACCGGAACGTCTAAGAAATTTTAGATAGCGGAGCCCGCCGAAATGCCGATCTATGCCCTGGCCGACGCCGACCTCGAAGTCGAGGACGCGGACGCTTATTGGGTCGCGCCGAGCGCCGTGCTGATCGGCAAGATTGTGTTGAAACGCAATGCCTCGGTCTGGTGGGGCGCGGTGCTGCGCGGCGATAACGAACCGATCGTTGTCGGGGAAAACTCAAACGTGCAGGATGGCAGCGTTCTGCACACCGATATCGGCGCGCCGCTGAGCATCGGGCGCGGCGTCACCATCGGCCACCAAGCGATGCTGCATGGCTGCACGATCGAGGATAATTCGCTTATCGGCATCAAGGCGACAGTGCTGAACCACGCGCGCATCGGCGGCTTTTGCCTGGTCGGCGCCCACGCTCTGGTGACCGAGCGCAAGACCTTTGCCGAGGGTCAGGTGATAACCGGCGTTCCCGCCCGCGCAATCCGTGCGCTGGACGAGGCGCAAAAACAAATCACCCAATTCTCCGCCGCGCATTATGTGGAAAATTGGCGGCGCTACCGACGGGATTTGCGCGCGAGCCGGGTGGCGAGAGATGGGAGCTAGGCGGTGAGCGAGGACACAGAAGACGCAACCGAGCTTGACCTCGCCGCCGCGCAAGCCGCCGAGGGGCGCGAGGCCTTGCTGCTCGCGCTCGACGTGTTCGATGGCCCCCTGCATCTGCTGCTGGAACTGGCCCGGGCCAAGAAGATCGATATTGGCCGTGTATCGGTGGGCGAGATCGCCGATCAATATCTCGCCTTTATCGCTGGGGCGCGCGCGGCGAACATGGAGCTGGCTGGCGATTATTTAGTGATGGCGGCGTGGTTGGCGCTGCTGAAGTCGCGCTTGCTGATCCCCAGGCCGCAATTGGCCGAGGATGAACCCAGCCCAGATGATTTGGCCGACGCGCTGCGGCTGAAACTCCTGCAGCTCGAACGCGCGCGCGCGGGCGCCAAACGCCTCGACGCCTTGCCGCGGCTTGGGCGTGATGTGTTTCTCAACGGCCAACCCCAGCCGACCGAGCTCACCAAAACGATGGTGTGGCGCGCCGAGCTTTACGAATTGCTGGGCGCTTATTGCGCCGAGCGCACCAAAAGCGTGCGCAAGCGGGCGTACAAAACCCAGGCGCGCCGCGCCTATCCGTTGGAGACCGCGCGCAAAAAACTGGAACAGGCGTTGGCCAAGCTGCGGGAATGGCGGGTCATGGATACGCTTGCTCCGAACGCCGAGGCCGGCCCCGACGCGCCGCCGCCCGAGAGCTATCTTGCCTCAACCTTCGGCGCGGCGCTGGAGCTGACGCGCGAGGGCAAGATGGAGCTGCGCCAGGCCGAGGCGTTCGCGCCGCTGTTCGTGCGGGCCCGGCCGGTGCAAAAGAAAACCCATGAACCCGCCTGAACCCCCTCACGCCGACGCCATGCGCCGGATCGAGGATGCCTTCTCCGAGGGGGCGGAACGTCCCCGCACCTCGCCCTCGCGCGACGCCATCCGCGCCGCCGAAGCGCTGCTGTTCGCGGGCGGCGAGCCGATTAGCGCCAAGGCGCTCGGCGAAAAGCTTGGGCCCGAGGTCGATGTCGGCGCCGTGCTGATGAAGCTGAAGGCAGATTATGCCGGACGCGGCGTCGAGTTGGTCGAGGCCGGGGGCGCCTGGCGATTCCAATCGGCGCCAGACCTCTCTGGCTTGTTTGCCGAGACCCGCGAGGCGCCTAGGCGTTTGCCCAAGGCGGCCCTGGAGACTCTTGCGGTAATTGCGTACCACCAACCGGTCACCAGGTCTGAAATCGAGGAAATCCGCGGCGTTTCGCTGTCGCAGGGGGCAATGGAGCTGCTGGTGGAATTGAACTGGATCCGCCCGCGCGGGCGCAGGCGTACGCCAGGCCGACCGCTAACTTTCGGCACAACCGACGCATTCCTCGGTCACTTTGGCCTGGCCACGCTTGACGCACTGCCGGGCAAGGACGATCTGAGGGCTCTAGGGCTGCTCGATCCGCGCGCCGCGGCCGAGCTTAACGTGCCGCGCCCCAGCGAGGAATTGGCCCCGGACGAAGACAAGCTGCCGGACGGTGACGACGCGGCAAGCTTTTTCGTGGATCATCTGGAAAAGGACGACTAGCCCCGACGCGGCGGCGTCCCGAGAATGGAGTTTGTTAATGCATTTCCCAGGGCTGATACCGCTGCTGGTCGTTTTGGCGCTGGCGTTCCTGCTGTTCAGCCGGCCCGGCCGGATTTCGGGGCTGATGGAAGATTTGGGCAAGGGCATTCGCGGCTTCCGCAAGGGGTTGACCGACCCCCAGGCGCAGCCGCCGGAAGAGCCGCCCCGGCAAGTGCCTGACAAATCCTCTAACGGGGACCGCGCGCCATAACAATTCGCGCGGATTGACGCCCATGCTGCCGAGCCTCGGCTTTCAGGAAATCCTGCTCCTCGGCGTGCTCGCCCTCGTGGTGATCGGGCCGAAGGATCTGCCGCTGCTCTTGCGCAAGCTGGGGCGGTGGACGGCAAAACTGCGCGGCATGGCGCAAGAAT
>Ga0247727_10008462_pt1 | contig 19094 bp, 18 predicted proteins | sample WisWelCaveWW1625_FD_202498 | JGI IMG/M metagenome (GOLD analysis project Ga0247727, IMG submission 202498) | Biofilm microbial communities from Wishing Well Cave, Virginia, United States - WW16-25 | ecosystem: Environmental > Aquatic > Deep subsurface > Groundwater > Cave microbial mat | place... | reverse complement strand
CTCAGTGTCTTTCGCATCGGCCGGGATATCATCGAGAAACGCTTGGCGCTTCAGCAAGATTTCACGGTCGCCTTTTATCCGTTAGTGTCGGGTAGCTAGTGTACTTGTCTACTTATCTACTTGTAACTTATCTACTTTCAGGACAACATGAGCGCCAAATCAAAAGCCAAGCCTAAAACCTTAGCACCGACCGACGACCTGCCCTTTGAGCAGGCCTTCCAGGAGTTGGATGAATTGGTGAAACAATTGGAGGCGGGCGAATTATCGCTCGACGAATCGCTGGCGTTGTATGAGCGCGGGCAGGCGTTGGCCGCGCGTTGCCAGAATTTGTTGGAGACAGCGGAGTTAAAGATTCAGACGCTCACCGCCGAGGGCGTGAAGGACTTTGAGAGCGCGGAGCCGGACCGATGACGTTGCTGGCCGATTTATGGGCTAATCCCATCTTTGTCGCCGCCTTTGGGGCCTGGGGCATTGCCCAAGTCATTAAGGTGCCGTTGCGCTATCTCACCCATCGCGAATTGGATTGGAGCCTGCTCATCAGTTCCGGCGGGATGCCATCCTCCCACGCGGCCCTCGTCATCGGCGCAAGTCTGGCCATTGGTTTGCAGGAGGGCTTTCGCACCCCGCTGTTTGCGCTGGCGTTTGTGTTGGCGATGGTGGTCGTTTACGATGCGATGGGCGTGCGCCGCCACGCCGGTGATCATGCCCGCGTGCTTAACTTGATGATTGACGAGTTGCTCACCGGCCACCCGCTGGCCGAAAAGGAATTGAAGGAAGTGTTGGGCCACACCCCGCGCGAGGTCTTGGGCGGCGGGTTGCTGGGGGCAACGATGGCGTATTTGGTGATGCGGGTGTTGTGAGTCCCCATCGATTTACTTTCGTCGAAGGCGTGCCAGCAGGAGGGCTGGCAGGGTGCGCGCCTCCTCACTGCCCAACGCATAGGCCACGCCCCAAAACATCATTCCCCCGCCCGCCACGCCCACGAGCCCAATCAGCCAAACTGAAAAGTTTTGACTCCACCACAGCCAAACCGCCAGGGCCACGCCCATCGCCGCCGAGGCCAGGGCCGCGCGCCAGAGGCCAGGCCAAACACGCGCTATATCCAAGCCGGTGAGGCGTTGGCGCATCGCCCATCCCAAAACAAGCATCTCCAATGTGGTGCTGAGGCTGAGGGCCAGGGCTAGCCCGCCGTGTGGCCACCAACCCCATTGAGTGAATACAAATGAAAACGCAAAACTCAACAACAGGTTAAGGCCCATGGCCGCCGTGCCGATGACGACGGGCGTGCGGGTATCCTGCAACGCATAGAAAGCGCGCACCATGATCTCCAGCGCCGAATGACTGACCAGGCCGAGCGCGTAAAACAACAACGCCCACGCTACCAGATCCGTTGAATGCGCGTCAAAGTTTTGGCGTTGAAAGAGTAACGCAATAATCGGCTCGCGTAACAGCACAAGGCCGACGGTGGCTGGCAGGGATAGAAACAAAATGCTTCGTAATGTGTCGGCCAGGCTGGCCCGCATCTCGGCGAACTCGCCCCGCGCGGCCATGGCCGAAAACGTAGGCAGGGCGGCAATGGCCAAACCTTGCGCGATAACGACCTGTGGCATCGTAAACACCCGCCACGCATAATCCAGCGCACTGGCGCCGCCCGCCAGAAAGGTGGCCAGCGCGGTGGTCACCAGAAAATTTAATTGCACGGCGGCAACTCCAATCAGGCGCGGGCCCATCAAGCGCATCACCTCGCGCACAGCCGGGTTGTTTAAGCCAAAATCCGGTTGCCAGCGCCCGCCCAGCCCGCGCAAGCCGGGCAGTTGCACGGCCAGATGCAGGCCCGCCCCCAGCACCGCGCCCCACGCCAAACCATGAATCCCCATACCCGGAACCCATATCAGCAAGCCTACAATCATCCCCAGCCAGTAAAACGTGGGCGCCAGCGCGGGCAGGAGAAAATGTTGATGCGCGTTGAGAATCCCCATCAGCAACCCACTCACGCCAAAGAGGACGGGCGAGAGAAGTAGCGTGCGAAGCAGGCTGACCGCCAGGCGTTGCTCATCCGCGGCGAGGCCCCCGGCCGTGAGCCGAATGATATTGAGCGCAAACACGGCGGAGAGCGCGGCTACCACGGCCATCACCACCAATACTAAATTCATCACCCCGTTTGCCAGCCGCCAGGCCCCGGCCCGATCCTCGCGGGTGAGGAAACCGGTGAAAGCCGGGATAAAAGCGGAGGCCAAGGCTCCACCCGCTACCAAATTGAAGAGGATGTCCGGGAAGCGTTGCGCGGCGGTGAAGGCGTCCAGCGCCCGGCTGGTGCCAAAGGTTTGGGCGATGAGGATTTGGCGAAGGAGGCCGACCAGGTTGCTCAACACAAACGCGGCCATGACGGTAGTGGCCGCGCGGGTGATTTGCTGTTGGGGGGTGGTCACAGGCCGATTATATACCCACCCAGTTAATTAAATGGCGAGAGCCGGGGACGCCGACCCCGGCTCTCTCAAGGAGGAGAAGAAGAGTTTTGTTTGCCCTTCTGGACGTAGAATAGCAGGTTCCGGAGTAGGCCGCTTGTTCCATGCCCTACGCCTACCCTACGCTTGCCCTACGCTCCATCTGAACGCAACTCCGGCGATTGAAATCGCGGCAACAAAGAGCACAAAGCCTGCCGTCGCAGGCTAAAACCACACCAAGAGAGTCGGCGAAGGCCCGCTTCGCGTCGTGCCTTTTGTAGGCGCGCGCGGAGCGTCTAACCGCCAGCCATAGTCCGCAAAAAATTAACGGCGACCCTTCCCGACGGGTGGCATTGACGATAGCCGACCGCCGATGCTAAGATAGCGCCATCCAAAATCAAAGGAGAGAACCATGCCCCAAGTTGAACGCACCCGTGAAATCAAGCGCCGCCGTCATCGCCGGATAAAAGTGAAAGACCTGCGTGAGCGGCTGACCAAGGAACGCGACGCCAAAGTCCGCGTCCGGCTGATTGCCAAACTCAAGAAAGTCAGCCCGCATTCCCCGACGCCCGAGAAGTAGTGGTCTCGGTTTTGCCCGGCTCTCCACAGGTCACGCTCTCGGCGTGGCCTGTTTTTTTCTCCGAAGGCCGCTCGTTTCATGTTACAATCGCGCTGTGTTTGAGAACGAACTTGACGCCATCGCCGCCGCCATCAACGCTCGCCTGGCGGAATTGGATATCCCCACTCTCAACGCCATCAAGTGGCAACCGACCCCCGTTGCGGGCCAGTGGGGCTTGGGCACCAACATCTGCTTTCAGGCCGCCGCTGCCGAAGCGCGGAGTGGCAAGAAGGTCAATGTCCCGCAACGCGCGCAGGAATTGGCGAAACTGATTGCGGCTTCGATTCCACGCCCGGCCGGTTTTGCCCGCCTCGAAGCCGACAAAGCCTTTGTCAACATTTATTTTGACACCGCCACCTTTGCCGCGCGGGTGGTGGATACGGTCCTCGCGCAGGGCGCAGACTTTGGGCGTGGTGCGCCCAAGGGTGAGCGAATCATGGTGGAGTATGCCCAGCCCAACACCCATCACTCTTTCCACATCGGCCATGCCCGCAATGCGATTTTGGGCGAAGTGCTGGCACGGCTGGTGGAGTTCGCCGGGTACGAAACCATTCGCGCCTCGTATCCCGGCGATATGGGCCTGACGGTGATTACATGCGTGTGGGCCTACGATAAATTTTACAAAGGGCAGGAACCGGCGGGCGTGCATGAGCGTGGGCGCTGGATTGCAAAAGTTTACACGGACGCGCACACACTCGTCAAAGAGAAAGAAAACGAAACACCCGAGGAGAAGGCTCAACGCGAAGCCTATGACGCCGAGCGGCGCGAATGGAATCGCCGCTGGGACGCGGGCGACCCGGAAGTGCGCGGCCTGTGGCAGATGACGCGCCAATGGAGCCTCGACGAACTCGCCGAGATTCTCCATACGCTCGACATCAAGATGGATGTGTTCTTCTACGAAAGCGAGGCCGATGAGCCAAGCAAGGCGATTGTGGAGGAACTGATCGCGCGCGACATCGCCGATGACGAGCGGCCCAATGGTGGGGCCGTCATCGTGAAGATTGATGAAAAACTTGGCCTGACCAAGGAGAAGTACCGCACCAACGTCCTGCTGCGCGGCGATGGCACCACGCTCTACCTCACCAAAGACCTGGCGCTGGCCAAAATAAAATTTGAGCAATATCACGTTGACCGCTCGATTTACGTGGTGGACGTGCGGCAGAGTTTGCACTTACAGCAGGCGTTCAAGATTCTGGAGCTGTGGGGTTTCCCGCAGGCGGCCAAATGCTATCACCTCGCCTATGGCACCGTGAGTCTGCCCGAGGGCGCGATGTCGTCGCGTAAAGGCAACGTCATTTATTTTACGGATGTGCTGGAGGAAGCCATCCGTCGGGTACTCAAGGTCATCGAAGAGAAGAACCCCGACCTCCCTGAAGCTGACCGCGCGCTCGTGGCCAGGCAAGTGGGGTTGGGCGCGTTTGTCTACGCCATGCTCGCGGTGGACAACCACCGGGACATTGTGTTTGACTGGGACGAGGCGTTGAGCTTTGACGGTCATACCGCGCCTTATATTCAGAACGCCTATGTCCGCGCCAACAGCATCCTAAAAAAGGCGGGGAGCCTGCCGGGTGACGGTCAATTTGATGACACGCTTGACCCGCATGAGGTCACGCTGATTGATTTGCTTTCACGCTTCCCCGATGTGGTGCAACAGGCCGCGCTGGATTACAAGCCTCTGCCCATGGCAAACTACGCCTATGAACTGGCCAGCGCCTTCCATAGTTTCTATCATGTTGTGCCGGTCATTCAAGCCGACGCGGAGGATAAGCGCCAAGCGCGCCTGCGGCTGGTGGCCGCCGCCCGGCAAACGCTGGCGAATGCGCTCCGGCTGTTGGACATTCAAGCGCCCGATGTCATGTGAAGCCGATGCCCCGCCGTGTTTATCTGTGCCCCCCTGACCATTATCAAATTACCTATTCGATTAATGAGTGGATGGACGTGAACCAACCGGTGAACCCGGCTCTGGCACACGAGCAATGGGAAACCTTGCGCGCCGCCTATCACCATCTGGGGGTTGAAGTGCGCCTGCTCGACCCCGAACCCGGCCTCCCCGAACTCACCTTTCCCGGCGATTCCATTTTTCTATTCAATCAACACGCCGTTCGCTCCCGCTTTCGACATCGTGAGCGTGAGCCGGAAGTGGAGCCGATGGCCCGGCGTTTTGCCGCGCGAGGTTACACCCTCCACACCTTGCCCGACGGCCAGCACTTTGAGGGCAACGCCGAAACCATTTACTGGAACGGCCAATTGATGGGGGGGTGCGGGATTCGCAGTGATTGCGAGGTGTTCACCTATTTGAGTCAATTGCTTGATGTCAAAGCGCACGCCTTCACCCTCTGCCCGCCCTATTTTCATTTTGATGTGGCGTTTGCGCCGGTGAGTCACGACACCGCGCTTTACTATCCGGGAGCGTTTACCCCGGACGCCGTGGAACGCTTGCGCCGCCTGTGTCCAAACCTGATTGTGGTGGAGGAGGCCGAGGCCCGGGTCTTGGCATGCAACTCGGTAACGGTGAATGGCACGGTGGTGATGAGCACCCCCTTGGCCCCCCACACCGCCGCCCAGCTCCGCGCTTACGGCCTCGAAGTGGTCACGCTCGACCTCTCCGAATTTCGCAAGGCCGGGGGCGGGGCCAAATGCCTCACCCTCGAAGCCTATGGCGGCGCGCCCGACTTTTAAAGTTGGCCGCGTCGGATAAAGTCAATCAACTTATCCGGGCCAATCATCTCGGCTACGGCGAGCAGGTGGTCCGGCAATTTCTCCTGCCACAACCCATCGGGCTTTAACCAGAAGCTGGGCAGGGCGCGTGAGTGATACCGGCCATCGGACCCCGGCGCAATGGGTTGATAGTGCCCGTGGTCGTCCAGCTGATAAAAATACGCGCGGTGGCGATTGGGACGCGGATCAACAATCCAGTATTCGGGGATGCCCGCCGCTTCATATTCATAGAATTTGTCTTCACGGTCACGAGTCACGCTCTCATCTGAAATGACCTCGATGACCAAATCGGCCGGGCCATCCAGCCGATTGTTCAACACCCGCCCCAGATGTTCGCGCGCCACAAAGAACACATCCGGCTCACGGCCCGCGCCGCCGGGGAGTTTCATCTGCATGGGCTGGCACGAAATTTGCGGTTGTGTTTTGCCGCTCACGCCGCTACAATGTCGCTACCATATGAAAACCCAAAGGAGAAACCCACCATGGCAAGCGTAACCTATGATCATGTCGTCAAGAAATTTGGCGACAACCTCGTTCTGAAAGATATCAATATCCACGTTGAAGACAAGGAATTTCTTGTCCTCGTGGGCCCGTCGGGCTGTGGCAAATCCACCGCCCTGCGGTGTCTGGCCGGGCTGGAGGAAATTACCGGCGGAAAAATCCTCATTGGCGACCGGGAGGTGAGCAACGTCGCCCCCAAAGACCGGGACATTGCCATGGTGTTCCAGTCCTACGCGCTCTATCCGCACATGAGCGTGTACGACAACATGGCCTTTGGTCTGAAGCTCCGCAAGACCCCCAAGGCCGACATTGACCGCCGGGTGAACGAAGCCGCCAAAATTCTGGACATTAGCCATTTGCTCAAACGCAAGCCCAAGCAACTCTCGGGCGGCCAGCGCCAGCGCGTGGCGGTGGGCCGCGCCATTGTGCGCGAACCGAAGGTCTTCCTCTTCGACGAGCCGCTCTCCAACCTCGACGCCAAACTGCGCGTGGAAACGCGCGCCCAAATTTCCAAACTGCATCAACGCCTGCAAACCACCTTCATCTACGTCACCCACGATCAGGTGGAGGCCATGACCATGGCCACGCGCATCGCGGTGATGAAGGACGGCATCCTGCAACAGCTCGACTCGCCGCAGAATCTCTATGACCGGCCCGACAACGTGTTTGTGGCTGGTTTCATTGGTTCGCCCGCGATGAACTTCTTTGACGCCAAACTGACGCAGAGCAATGGCAAATTGCATGTGGACGCCGGCGCTTTTAATGTCGAAATTCCGGAGGGCAAAGCCGGGCTGTATCGCGCGCACGCGGGCAAGGCCGTCGTCTTTGGCATCCGGCCCGAAGACCTGAATGACCCGCAGTTCGCCCCCTCCGGCGTTCAGCAGGCCCTGGTGGAGGCCCAGGTCGAGGTCACCGAGATGATGGGGAGCGAGGTCTTCATCTATTTGAACACCGGCAACAAGAACTATGTGGGCCGGGTGGACCCGCGCACCCAGGCCCGTATCGGCCACAAAGTGCAGATTGGCTTTAACATGGACAATATGCACTTGTTTGAAAAAGAGAGTGAGCGCGCCATTCGCTAAGACCTCCTAACAAAATGAAACGTGCGACGCACTTTCGCAGAGCGGTGCGTCGCACGTAAGTGTTACAGGGAACGGGAGGCGCGCGGCGCTTCCCGTTTTTGTTTTCCAGGCGACGGTCTGATGCTACAATGAGAGCCATGCCGAAACCATCTCCTTCACCTCTTTTGTTGGAACAGGCTGACGCGCTGACGTTGGCCATGGCCATTCGGAATGCCGCTGATAAGGCTCTACGCGCTGGAACCAAAGGCGCGGCGCTGGAAGCTAACTTTGAAGACCACATCCGCCCAGTGTTAGAGGAGGCCGCCCAACGACTAGGCGTCGAAATTGACCTCTCATCACAAGTCGCCATTATCGGCGCAGGAAGCGGCGGCGGCACGGGCAAAGCCGACTTGGTTTTCAACAACATCATCCTTGAAATGAAAGCGCCGGGGCTTTTTACTTCAACACGCGGTTTTAAATATGAGCCGCCCGCGTTTACTGGCACAGACGACATCGGCCCTCCCACTCTGCCTGCCCATCTGCCCCCCGCCCACCGCGTTGCCGTTACCGAATTGACGCGCTATATCATTGGGCAAGCCCGCAAGCATCACGGCTCAAATGCGGCGGCGCACCTCGGCGATTATGCGGGCGTGGGGTTGGACGGGTTCTTCATCTTCTTTGTACGCTACTTGCCGCCCCTGAGCGTATTCGACGTTTCCGAAGCCGCGCCTATCTCCGAGACCGAGTTTTATGCGGTGCATCGCTTATTGGTGCTCATGCGCTCGGCGCGCAAACGCGCCCTGAGTGCCGGAGCCTTAGCCGCCGATTTTGCGCTGGTCGAGGAGGGCCGCGCCCGAACCGTCAACCCACTGGCGAAAAGCATCCTGCAACAATTCTACGCTAAAGTGACTCACGCGCTGGCGCAGAGCGGCCCGGCGAGCGCGGCGGTGCGCGCCCGCTATGCCGAGTGGCGCAAACTGTTCCGCGAAGTTGTGTCGTTTGAGGAAGCCGAGGCCCGGAGTAAATTTGGCGAACTGCAAAAGCTCTATAGCATTCCCGGCCCGGCTTCCGAGTTCGATGTAGCGGCCTTTTTCTTTGCGCTGTCCACCTACTATGGATTGCTGGTGAAGATGTTGGCCGCCGAGCAGTTGGTCAATTATTGCTGTTCGGTCCTGACGACCACGTTGGAGGCCCTCTCCGGTTTTGAGTCGGACACGTTGCGCGACCACTTACACGATATGGAACGCGAGGGCGGCAGTTTTTCCCGCTTTCAACTCCGCAACTTTTTGGAAGGTGAACTCTTTGACTGGTATGTGGAACCATCGGTCTGGGACGAGCCGCTGGGCCGCGCCATCCGCGCCATTATCACCAAACTCTCCGAGTACGAAATTGCCACTTTTGATTTGCGCCCCGAAGAAACGCGCGACCTGCTCAAAGACCTGTATCAGCATCTCTTCCCGCAAAAGGTGCGTCACGCGCTGGGCGAGTATTACACCCCTGACTGGCTGGCTGAATTTACGCTGGAGGAAGTGCGCGACTTATCGGGCTACGCGGGCGACCCGCACCAACGTCTCCTCGATCCCACCTGTGGTTCAGGCACGTTTTTGGTGGAGGCCATCAAGCGGGCGAAAGGCTGGGCCGCCGAACACCACCTGAACCCCGACGAAGCCCGCGCTCTCATCACCCGTAACATCGTGGGCTTTGACCTGAACCCGCTGGCCGTGCTGACGGCCCGCGCTAATTACATCCTCGCCCTCGGCGATTTGATTCGCGGGCGGGAGGGCTTGCTGGCGCTGGAGTCGCCCATCACCATCCCCGTCTTCCTCACCGACAGCATCATGATTCCGGCCACCCCACGCCAGGTGGGCTTTGAAGAACAAGGCGGCGTGTATCGCGTAGATTTGGAAGCCCTGAAAGAACTGCGCCCCGCCGCGCCGCTACGTGAGCAAGTGCTGATCCTCCCCGCGCCGATCATAGATGACGGTAAACTGAGTGAACTCGCCGACCTCATCCGTGACGGCTTGAGCCGAGGTTGGGCCAGTGACCGTTTCCGAACCGAGGCCGACGCGCGGTTGAACTTGAGCGAGTTATACGGGCATGGCTCACTCATCCTCCCCACTGCCGAAATTGGCCGCGCCCAAACCCTGCTGGCGAAACTGTTTGACGACATGCGCGAGTTGGAAAAAGCCGGGCTGGATGGATTATGGGGTCGCTTTTTGCTCAACCGCTTTGCGCCCCTGCTGGATGTGAAAGCGCACGGCCCGTTTGACGTGATTGTGGGCAATCCGCCCTGGGTGAATTGGGAAAGCCTGCCCGACGATTACCGCGACGCGCAACAGCCGATTTGGAAAGAGTACGGTCTGTTCCGCGAGGCGGGCAGTGGCCGCAAAGGCACCTCCGTGCGGCTCGGCGCGGGCAAGAAGGACCTCTCCATGTTGATGACCTATGTGGCAGTGGATAAATTGCTCAAAGAGGGCGGGCATTTGGCCTTTGTCATCACCCAGACCATTTTCAAGACCGAGGCCGGAGAGGGCTTTCGCCGTTTTGTCATCCCCAACACCGTGACGTTCTTTGCCCCTCAGCGGGTGCATGATTTAAGCACCTTCCAGCCGTTTGAGGGGGCCACCAACCGCACCGCCATTCTGATAGTGAAGAAGGGCGAGGAGGTGAGTTACCCGGTGGATTACCGGCTGTGGCGCACCACCGAGCCGGTGTATCCCGACGACGCCTTGGAAGACGTGAAGCGCAAGACCGAGCGTTATCGGCTGGCCGCCGAGCCGATGAACAAAATCCAAAACGGCTTTAAGACTGACCGCTGGCTCACAGCCAAGCGCAAGGCCATCCGCGCTTTGCGAAAGTTTACCGGCAACATCCGACAGGTGTATCAGGCTTATGCGGGTTCATACACAGGCGGGGCCAACGGAGTCTATTGGCTTTCGATTGACGGACTGGCGAGTAAAAAATACGCCTTCGTGACCAACTACTTGAAGGGGGCAAAGCGTCAAGTGAAGCAATATACGGGCTACAAAATCGAGACCGAATTGCTTTACCCGCTTTTGCGCGGGCGCGATATTGCTCGTTGGAACGCCGCGCCAAGTTTGCATATCTTGATGGTGCAAGACCCTAAAAAAAGAGCTGGCTATAAAGAAGATTGGCTTCAAGACACTGCGCCTTTGACTTATGCTTGGCTCAAGCAATTTCGAAAGGAATTGGCCGAACGCAAATCAAGCATGATTCCCAAGGAGCCTTTCTATTCGATGTACGCAATTAGCGGCTTAACCTTCGCACCCTTTAAAGTAGTGTGGTCAGAGATTGCTCATACGCTCAAAGCCGCTGTGATTGGCAGCGTTGACGACCAACATCTTGGCGAAAGGATTGTTGTGCCTGACCACACAGCGATTATGATCCCAACAAAAGGTGAAACTGAAGCGCATTATCTTTGTGCATTGCTCAATTCCACACCCGCGCAATTGGCGGCGACGGCCTATATCGTCTTGCACCCCGACCCCCACATCCTCACCCGTATCGGCATTCCCAAGTACGACCCCAAGAACGAAACGCATAAGGCGCTGGCCGCCGCTTCCAAAGCCGCGCATAAAGCCGCCGCGAAAGGCAAGAGTGACCGGGTGATGGAGATTGAAGAGGAGATTGACGGGTTGGCACAAAAAATTTGGGGCCTGGACGACGACGAGCTGGACGACATCAAAGAGAGTCTGCGTGAACTTGGAGGCACGGTAAGCTATGAAGACAACGAAGACGAAGAAGAATAAAACTCCCCAACTGGCTCGTCACGAAAACAGAGAAAAGAAGACGGCGCTTCTCCGCGACTTGATGAAGCCCCGCTATATCTTTGGGTTGGGCGGCCAACCCTATCACTTCATCACCGACCTCCCGACCGCCTTGGAAAAGTTGGAGCAGGGCGAAGATTTCTACGTCTATCCCGGCGGCGACCTGGCCTATCAGGTCTGGCCGGGCTTTTATCAGTCGGGCGGCACGCCCTATGCGGAAATCGTTGAGCGATTGTGCGCGATATTTCCGCCGCCTCCAGAAGCCATTGGTCTATGATCTCTTTGCTTGACCGCTACACCAAATCCCTGACCCCCAGCCCTAAACCGCACCTGGAGCGGGTGCGCGAATATGCGGCCTGGTATCAGGCCCGCCATCAAACGCCGTTTGCCCCCAGCCCGTCCGATGATGTTGACCTCCGCACGTATCTGCTTGAATTACGCGTGAGTGGCGCGGGGCGCATCACCCTCAAAAAACATCTGACCGCCCTGCAACACTTTTATGGCTGGGCCACGGCCACTGGTCGGCTCACGGATAATCCCTTTGAGCAGTATGACTTCAATCGTCCGTTCCTCACTCGTGACCAAATCCGGCGGCGGCAGGATGCGGCCCCCCGCGCTCACCCACACGAGCGGGAGATTGCGCGCTTACGCGCCCTCAACCGTCTGGCCGAACACCTCAACCGCACCACCGATTTGCAGAGCACGCTCAACATCACCCTCGACACCCTCACCGACATTATGGGCCTGCCCACCGCCTGGATTTTTTTATGGCGACCCGATGAACCGCCTCACCCCCACGACTTTACCCTCGACGCCGCCTGTGGACTGCCCCCCGGACTGGAATATCGGCAACGCCTGTTCTTGTGCGACCCGCCCGATTGTCATTGTCAATCTCTGTTGCGCGCGGGTCTGTTGACGCGCGCGGTGAATGTGGTGGAATGCACCCGCTTGCAGGATGCGGCCGAGGCCCAGGGCGATAATCGCGGCTTGCGGTTTCATGCCAGCGTGCCACTCCTCACGGATGGCCGGGTCTTTGGCATCCTCAACGTCGCCACCGAAGAGTGGCAATTTCTGAGCGCGGCCGATTTGCAACTGCTATCGGCGGTCGGCGCGCAGGTGGGCGTGGCGGTGGAACGCGCGCGCTTGTTTGCCCAGCGCGCCGAATGGGGCGCGGTGGAGGAACGCAACCGGCTGGCCCGTGAGATTCACGACACCCTGGCGCAGGGTCTGGCCGCCATTGCCCTGCAACTGGAAACCGCCGACGCGTTGCTGGAGGCCAGCCCCGAGGCGGCGCGCATCCGCCCGACGGTGCAGAACGCCCTCACCCTCACCCGCGCCAATTTGGAGGAAGCCCGGCGCTCGGTCTTGGATTTGCGCGCCCAACCGCTGGAGGGCAAAACGCTGGCCGAGGCCCTCGCCAGCCTGACCACGCAGAGTGAATGGCGTGTGCCGGTGCGCGCCACCCTCACCGGCCCGCCTCGCCCGTTGCCCGGACGCTTGGAGGTCGGCCTTTATCGCATTGCCCAGGAAGCCCTGCTCAACGCCACCCGCCACGCGCACGCCCAGCACATCACCTTGCAACTCCGCACCGAGTCAACGCGCCTGCAACTCATCATCACCGACGACGGCACCGGCTTCGACCCGGCCCACCTGCCGCCGGGCCGCTACGGTTTGATTGGTTTGAATGAACGCGCTAAACTATTGGGCGGCACGCTGAAACTGGAAAGCAGTCCCGGACAAGGGACGCGCGTGGAAGTGAGTGTGCCGATCACTGATCACTGACCGCTTTCCGTGTTCACTGTACATCAAAATGTCTCACCTCATTCGGATTCTTGTCGCCGACGATCACCCCGTTGTCCGGGATGGCCTGGTGGCCATGCTGGCCACCCAGCGGGATTTTGCCGTCATCGCCGAAGCCGCCACCGGCACGGAGGCCGTGCGGCAAGCGGCGGCCCATCGCCCCGATCTGATTCTGTTGGACTTGGAAATGCCGGAACTGGACGGGGTCGAGGCCATTCAGCGTTTGCGGGCGGTGTGTCTCACAGCGCGCATTATTATCTTCACCGCTTTTGATACCGATGACAAAATTGTGGGCGCGGTGCGGGCCGGGGCGCATGGCTATTTACTCAAGGGCGTGCCGCGCGAAGAACTCTTCCGCGCCATCCGGCTGGTGAGCGAGGGCGGCTCACTCCTGCAACCTGTCGTCGCCACCAAGCTGATGCAACACGTCAGCGGGCGCTCGGCCCTACCCGCTCTGCCCGAACCCCTCACCGGGCGCGAAATGGATGTGCTGAGGTGCCTGGCCCTGGGGCGGAGCAACAAAGAGATTGCGGCCCAACTCTCCATCAGCGAACGCACCGTAAAATTCCACATGAGCGCCATCCTCGGCAAACTGAACGCCAGCAACCGCACCGAAGCCCTCACCCTGGCCGCCCAACACGGCCTCATCACCCTGTCCCGCAAGTGATTTTAGATTGCCGCTTCGCGTGGCGGATTTTAGATTTCGTTGAGCGTGGGAGCCGCGAAGCGTGTAACCGCGATGAAATCGGGCTTGCAAAGCCCTCCCACGCTGACCAACTGCGTAAGTCCTACCACAATCACCATCCCCTGTCCCAAAGTACAGTCGCTCACTGCCCGCACGCCCGTTATAATTTTCATTCATCTCTTCTATCATTCGCTCCACGCAAAGCAGTTGACTAACCACTAAACCCTTAGGGTCTTGAAGACCCTAAGGGTTTCGGTTGACTAAAGGAAACAGTTATGGCCTACCCACCCGCCCTACCTTCCGAACTCGTCGAGGAATTTGTCAGCCAGGCTCATAGCGATTTGAAGCGCGTGAAAGAATTATTAGAACAGCAACCTGCGCTCCTCAACGCCGGCTGGGATTGGGGGGCCGGCGATTGGGAGACGGGCCTGGGCGCGGCGGCTCACATGGGCCGGGCCGACATCGCTCAGTATCTATTGGAACGCGGCGCGCGGATGGACATCTTTGCCGCCGCGATGTTGGGCTATCTCGAAGTTGTCAAAGCCATTCTGGCCGCCGACCCCGCCGCCCGCATCGCGCCCGGCCCGCACGGCATTCCACTTATCGCACATGCTCAGGCAGGCGGCGAGGCCGCCGCCGCAGTGCTGGCCTTTTTGCAAGTCGAAGTTCTCCCTGGATGACCGACTCCGCGCCGCTCCTCGTCGGCCCGGGCGGAACCTTGCGTGAAAACTCGCGCACCCGCGCCGCCTTACACACCGCTCTCGGTATTGCACAAGCGCACGGCGCAAATATCGAACTGCTGGATTTACGCGAACTCGATTTACCCATGTACGTCCCCGATTGGGCCATAGAGGAGTATCCACCTCATCAGCGCGCTTCGTTGACTCGCTTCATTGACACATGCCGCCGCGCCGATGCCATGCTGTGGGCCTCACCTACTTATCACGGCACCATCAGCGGGGTGCTGAAAAATGCGCTGGATCACATTGAACTGATGAGCGACGACACCCCGCCCTATCTGCAAGGCCGCGCGGTGGGCCTCATCGCCGTAGCCGACTCGCTCACGTTTGGCGCGATGGCCAATGCCGTTTACGAACTGCGCGCCTGGCTCGCCCCAACCCGGGTGACCCTCAGCCGCGCCGACTTTGACGCCAACTTCCGCCTGGCCAACCCGCGCGCCGAGCGCCACCTCGCCCGTTTGGTGGATGAACTGCTGGAGTTTGCCGCCTTCCGTAGGTCACGCTTGTAGCGTGACATCCGCGCCCAACTCGTCACGCTCAAAGCGTGACTACCCTTTCGAGCGTGACGTCCGCGCCCAACTCGTCACGCTCAAAGCGTGACCTACCATTTCCAGGAGACCGATGAAATTCTCTGAAATCCAAATACTGACTCACACGCTGGAAGCGCAACGCGCGTTTTATACGCAGACGCTCGGCCTGCCCGACGCGACCACCACGCCTGACACCTTCACCGCGCAAGCGGGCGCGACGCGGCTCACCTTCGCCCAGGCCCCCGCCAATTGGAAGGGCGTCTATCACTTCGCCTTCAACATCCCCGAAAACCAATTGGCCGAAGCCAAAGTTTGGTTGAGACAACGCACCCCGCTGATTTCGAGTCACGCGGGCGAGGATGAATACAACTTTGAAAGTTGGAACGCCCACGCCATGTATTTCTTTGACCCGGCGGGCAATGTCGTCGAGTTGATTGCGCGGCACAACCTGCCCAATGCCAGCCCACGCCCGTTTGGTAGCCACAGTTTATTAAACGTCAGCGAAATCAGCGTCACCGCCGCCGCTGTCCCTGACACGGCGCGCGCCATTCAAGCCACGCTGGGCGTGGAAGTTTACGATGGGCCCAGCGCGACCTTTGCCGCGCTGGGCGATGAGCACGGCCTGTTTATCGTTGTGAAGGAGGGCCGCGAATGGTTTCCCGACACTGGCGTGTGGGCGGGCTTCTATCCGATGACGGCACGATTGGAAGATGGGCGCATTTGGGTCGCGCCCCTCAGCTAACCACCAAGCACACCCGGGAGGTCACGAAGCACACTAATAGACCGGCCAGATAAACTTCGCACAACCGGATTCGAGGCTTTAGCCGGGGGCCCGGCTAAAGCCTCGAATCCAATCGTCCGAACTTTGTTTGAATGATCTATAAGGTTTTCTTCGTGGTCTTTGTGAATCATCTTCGTGACCTTCGTGGTGAGATATCCGATATAGGAGACTCCTTATGCGTTACAAACTACTCGGTAAAAGCGGCCTACGCGTCTCGGAACTCGCCCTCGGCACCATGACCTTTGGCGAAGATTGGGGCTGGGGCGCATCCAAAGAAGTGAGCCGACTGATCTTCAATCACTACATCGAAGCCGGCGGAAGTTTTGTTGACACCGCCTGCAATTACACCAATGGCACGGCGGAGAAATTTGTGGGCGAGTTTATCGCCAGTGACCGCGACCGGTATGTGGTCGCCACCAAATACACCCTCAGTGAGCGGCGGAGCGACCCCAACTTTAGCGGCAATCATCGTAAGAATATGCGGCGCGCCATCGAGGGGAGTCTGCGACGCCTCAATACCGATCACATTGATTTGTTCTGGCTTCATATGTGGGACTTCACCACCCCGGTCGAGGAAGTTCTGCGCGGGATGGATGATTTGGTGCGGGCGGGCAAGGCGCTTTATCTCGGCATCTCGGATACGCCGGCGTGGGTCATCGCCCAAGCCAACACCCTCGCCGATGGGCATGGCTGGTCGCGTTTTGTAGCGACGCAACTCCCCTATAGCCTCGCCGACCGCGCCCCTGAGCGCGACCTTTTGCCGATGGCCCGCGCCTTCGACATGGCCGTGACGACCTGGGGTATGTTGGAGGGCGGCGAACTCACCGGCAAATACAACCAGGCCTCCGATGAGCCCAAGCGCAACAAAAACGCGGATGAACGCAACAAGTCGTTGGCCGAAACGGTGATGACGCTGGCAAACGAGATTGGCCGCACGCCTTCGCAAGTCGCCATCAACTGGGTGCGCCAGCAATCCCGCCCCGGTTTCGCGCCCGTCATCCCCATCCTAGGCGCGCGCACCGAAGCGCAAATCAAAGATAACCTGGGCTGTTTGGAGTTTGACTTGACCGCCGAGCAACTTCAACATCTGAGCAATGCCGCGCCGATTGACCTGGGTTTCCCGCATAGCTTCTTCCGTTCCGATAATGTGCGCGGCTTGATTTTTGGCGACACGCACGCGCAACTCGACAACCATCGCCAATAATTTCGTGGCAACAGGAGTTTCTAATGAGCGCCCAAAATTTCCTCCACGCCGTTTCGCTGACTGACCTGCGCGCCAAAGGTTGTATGACCGTGCAAGTGGATGGGCATACGTTGGCCCTGTTTGCCTATGCCAACAACGTCTACGCGGTAGACAACCGTTGCCCGCACATGGGCTTCCCGCTGGAGCGCGGCTCGGTGCAGAATGGCCTGCTCACCTGCCACTGGCATCATGCCCGCTTTGACCTCGCCAGCGGCGGTGCCTTTGATTTGTGGGCCGACGATGTGCGCGCCTTCCCGGTGGAGATTCGGGATGAGGCGGTGTGGGTGGATGTGACCCCGCCCGCCGACCCCAGCGGCCATCATCGTAAACGTTTGCGCGATGGATTGGAGCGCGACCTCTCCCTCGTCATCGCCAAAGCCGCCATCGGCCTGTTAGAAAATGGCGCGCCCGCCGAAGAACCCTTTCGAGTGGGACTGGAGTTTGGCGCGCGCTATCGGCAAGCGGGTTGGGGGCAAGGCCTCACCATGCTCACCTGTTTGATGAATCTCATTCCGGGGTTGAGTCCCGACGATCATGCCCGCGCCCTCTATCACGGTCTCGCGGCGGTGGCGGTGGATTGTGACAGCCAGCCCGCGCGTTTCACCGTGCGCCCCCTGCCCTCCGCGGCCACGGACTTGCCCACCCTCAAACGCTGGTTCCAGCAGTTTGTGGAAGTGCGCGATGCCGAGGGCGCGGAACGCTGTATCACCTCCGCACTGCGCGCGGGCGCAAATCATCAACAGGTCGGAGATATGTTGTTTGCCGCCGCCACTGACCATCGCTATATCCAAATCGGCCATGTCGCCGACTTCACCAACAAAGCCCTCGAAGCCCTGGACATTGCGGGCTGGGATGCGACGCGCGCCGAGCAAGTGCTGACCAGTTTGGCGATGAGTTATGCTAACGCCAACCGCATGGAAGAATCAAATGCGTGGCGGCACCCGATTGATTTGGTAGCGATTTTAGAAGCGGCCTTTGAGCAATTGCCCGAAGCCCTGAACGCGGGCCGTGGCCGCGCCTGGCCGGGCCGCGAGGCGCTAACGCCGATGCTTTTGGGCGATGACCCACACGCCCTAACTGATTCGTTGTTAAGCGCCCTACGCGCCGGATGCTCACCGGTTGAATTGGCCGGGCGTGTGGCCTATGCCGCCGCGCTCCGCCTGGCGCGCTTTCACACCAGCAATGAGTTTGGGGATTGGGACACCGCCCTGCACACCTTCACCTTTGCCAATGCCATCCATCACGGCCTGCGCCGTTGCCCGGACTCGGTGGGGTTGATTCGCGGCGTGTTCGATGCGGCGATGAGCGTGTATCTTGATCGCTTCCTCAACGTCCCTGCCGCGCGCCTGCCCGAACCGGGCGACTCGCCTTCTGCCGAAAGCACGGCGACGTTGTTGCATGACTTGCCCGCATTGCTGGACCGGCAACAACAAGTGGACGCGGCTGGGCAGGCCGTGGCGCGCTATTTGTTTCGGGGTGGCGAACCGAATACGCTCCTGGCTCTATTGGGCCGATTGTTGCTACGCGAAGACCGCGACTTTCACACCATTCAATGTATCGAAGCCGCCATTCAGCAATATCACTTATTGCAAGGCACACCCGAAGCCGTGTATATGCTGGTGGCCGCCGCTCGTTACCTGGCCGCCCACGCCCCCACCATGCGGGCGCAGGGCCAGACCTATCAAATGGCCCACCGGCTGGCGCGGGGGGAGCGGGTGTTTGAGTGATAAATTTGCGGCAACGGATTGTAAGGCGTATACTTTGGTTGAAGGCCCTCATGGAGTCATAGACGGATGCCGTCTATGACTCTATATGGGCGTGATAGACGGCAAATTGCCGTCTAATAGTAGTTGGGCCGCTGTTCCAGTGAGAAGCGTGGTCAGGTGGAGAGCTTGAAAATGATTCGCTGTCCGAGGCGTCTGTTAGAGTCAGGTGGCCTTCCCCATTCGTGGGGCGGCCCAACACCGGCTTGATTTCGCTCGGCAAAATCAAGGCGACGGGGCGGGGCTCGGCTAGTTTGAGCGAGTCATTACTTTGCCGCCCCGCGCCTGAAGCCAGCCGTTGGGCGAGTTGATGGGTGACCCTGACCCTGAAAAATCCAAACGAGTGACAGACGCCATGCTCAAGATGCAAAAGATCATCGTCGCCGACCTGCAGAAGGCATACGACGGCTAATTCGGACAA
>Ga0247727_10008461_pt1 | contig 19095 bp, 12 predicted proteins | sample WisWelCaveWW1625_FD_202498 | JGI IMG/M metagenome (GOLD analysis project Ga0247727, IMG submission 202498) | Biofilm microbial communities from Wishing Well Cave, Virginia, United States - WW16-25 | ecosystem: Environmental > Aquatic > Deep subsurface > Groundwater > Cave microbial mat | place... | reverse complement strand
CGATCCTTCCTGGCCCACCGTGACGCTCTACAACCACCTCGACGTCCAGCCGGCCGAGAAGGATGACGGGTGGGACACCGAGCCGTTCCGATTCATCACCCGGGACGGCCGCTACTTCGGCCGGGGGGCGACCGACGACAAAGGGCCGGCCCTTTCGGCCTTGTGGGGGGCGCGTTACGCCCTTCACCACGGCGCCCGGATCAACCTCCACCTCCTCTGGGAGATGGAGGAGGAGATCGGCAGCCCGCACTTCGAGAGCACCATCCGCAAAGAGCGCGACCGCCTGGCGACCGACTCGGCGATCGTGTCCGACACCGTCTGGGTGTCGCGCGCCCGCCCCGCCTGCCCGGCCGGCCTGCGCGGTCTTCAGGGGTTCCGGTTCACGCTCGAGTTCGGGAAGACCGACCAGCACTCCGGGGTCACGGGCGGCGCGGCGCGCAACCCGATCACCGAGATGTGCCGACTGATCTCCGAGTGCGTCGACGGGCGGACCGGCAAGGTGAAGATCCCCGGCTTCTACAAAGACGTCGTGCCGCCGACCCGGCAGGAGCTGCAGGACATGAAAAGCTGCGGCTTCACGACGGCCGGCTTCAAGCGGGACCACCTGTTCAAGTCGCTCCGGGTGAACGATCCGGTTGAGATCATGAAGCGGGTCTGGTGCCTGCCGACCTTCGAGGTGCACGGCATCGTCGGCGGCTATCAGGGGCCCGGCATCAAGACAATCATCCCGCCCCGAGCCACCGCCATCGTGTCCTGCCGCCTGGTCCCCGACATGAAGGAAACCAAGGTGATCCGGCTGGTGAAGGAGTTCGTGCGCCGGAAGAACCCTGACGTCAAGATCGAGGTCGAGCACGGGCTCCCCGCCTACCGCGGCCGCACCACCGGGCCGCACGCCGACGCCATCCGCGCCGCGATGAAGTTCGCCTTCGGCCGCGAGCCGGCGTTCGTGCGCGAGGGGGGCTCCATCGGCGCCGTCCTGTCGATGGAGCGGGTGCTGAAGGTGCCGGTCTTCTTCCTCGGCCTGTCGCTCCCCGAGCACGGGTACCACGCGCCGAACGAGAACTACGACTGGCAGCAGGCCGAGGGAGGCATGGCCGCCTTCGCCGACTACTTCCGGCGCGTCGGCGAGATGCGCTGAGCGACCCCCGCGGCAGGGGGCAAGGGACTGGCGCCATCAACTGATGAACGCGCTGCCGATCCTCGTCGTCGCCCTTTGCGTCCTGGCCCTCGGATACCGCTACTACTCCGCCTTCCTGGCGGCGCGCGTCATGGTGCTCGACGACGCGCGGGTGACTCCGGCGCACCGCCTGAACGACGGTCAGAATTACTCTCCCACGCCCCGCTGGGTGTTGTTCGGACACCACTTTGCCGCCATCGCCGGCGCCGGCCCGCTCATCGGGCCGGTCCTGGCGGCCCAGTTCGGCTACCTGCCGGGACTCTTGTGGCTGCTGCTGGGTGTCGTGTTTGGCGGCGCGGTCCATGATTTCGTCATCCTGACCGCGTCGGTCCGCCGCAACGGCCGATCCCTGGCGGATATCGCCCGCACGGAGATCAACCCGGTCGCCGGTGTGACGGCGATGCTGGCGATCCTCTTCATCATCGTGATCGCCCTCGCCGGGCTTGGGCTGGCGGTGGTCAACGCCCTGCAGGACTCCCCCTGGGGCACTTTCACCATCGCGACCACCATTCCGCTGGCGCTGTTCATGGGCTTCTACATGTACCGGCTGCGCAAAGGTGCATTCGTCAGCGGCACGATCATCGGTGTCATCGGGTTGATCCTGGCGGTCGTCGTGGGGCGGTGGATCCCGGGGAGCGCCCTGGCACCGTGGTTCACCTTCGGCAAGGGCAGCCTCACCCTTCTTCTGGCCACGTACGGCTTCATCGCCTCGATCCTGCCGGTCTGGATGCTCCTCTGCCCGCGCGATTATCTGTCGTCGTTCATGAAGCTGGGCGTCATCGCGGCCCTGGCCCTGGGCACCATCCTTGTGGCGCCACCCATCCGGATGCCGGCGCTGACCGAGTTCGTCGGAGGCGGCGGTCCGATCATCCCCGGCAAGATCTTTCCGTTCTGCTTCATCACCATCGCCTGCGGGGCGATCAGCGGGTTCCACTCTCTCGTCAGCTCCGGGACCACCCCAAAAATGATCGGCCGCGAGTCCGACATCCGACCGATCGGGTACGGGGCGATGCTGTGCGAGGGGTTCGTCGGCATCATGGCGTTCCTAGCGGTGCTGTCGCTCGATCCCGGGGACTATTTCGCCATCAACGTCCCCAAGGAGGCGTTCGCGGCCCTCGGGATGCCAATCGCCGACCTGCCGGAGCTGTCGCGCGCCGTGGGCGAGGATGTGGCCGGGCGCACCGGCGGCGCGGTGTCGCTCGCGGTCGGGATGGCGCACATATTCGCCAAGGTGCCGGGCCTGTCCGGTCTCATGGACTACTGGTACCACTTCGCCATCATGTTCGAGGCGCTGTTCATCCTGACCACGATCGACACCGGCACGCGCGTCGCCCGTTTCCTGGTGCAGGAGTTCCTGGGCCGGGTCTGGCGACCCATGGAGAGGACCGACTGGATGCCGGGGACGATCCTGGCCTCGGCCCTCGTGGTCAGCGCCTGGGCCTACTTCATCCACACCGGGACGATCAGCACGATCTGGCCCATGTTCGGCATCTCGAACCAGCTCCTGGCGGCGATGGCGCTGTCGATCGGCACGACGGTCATCATCAAATCGGGGAAGGCGCGCTACGCCTGGGTGACGCTCCTGCCCCTGGCGTTCGTTGCCACGACGACCCTGACCGCTGGGTGGCTGTCGATCACCGACAACTTCCTGCCGTTGGCCCGCGCGGCGCTCACCCGGGCCGGACGCTTCCAGGGATACCTCAACGCCGGTCTGACGGCGTTCATGATGGCCCTCATCCTGGTGACCATCGGGAACTGCGTCGTCTCCTGGGTGCGGGCCGGCTCCGGGACCCCCCGGTTCGATCTTGATCCGAAGGGGCGCGCTGTGTAGAGTGGCGCTCTCGCTGGAGTCGCCCCGGGGTGGAAATCCTGACAGCGGAGCAGATGCGGCAGGTCGATCGGCGAACGGTGCGGGCGTTCGGCGTGCCGGAGATCGTCCTGATGGAAAACGCGGGGCTCCGGCTTCTCGGCTTCCTCCAGAGCACCTACCCCGGCCTGCGAAGGCTGCGTCTCCTCCTCCTGTGCGGGCGGGGGAACAACGGCGGGGATGCCTTCGTCCTGGCCCGTCACCTCCATAACCAGTGCATCCACTTCAGGGTCGTCCTCTTCGGGCGGCCGGGCGACGTCAGGGGGAGCGCTGCCATCAACCTGGCGGCGATCCGCAGGTTGGGGGTCGAGATCCTGAGCGTCCTCGGCCCCGCCGGCTGGCGCCGGGTCCGATCGTTGCTGGGCGAGTCCGACCTGGTGGTCGACGGCATCCTGGGGACCGGGCTGTCGCGGCCGGTGACCGGGCTCCTGGCGAAGGTCTTCGAGGCCGTCAATCGCTCCGGGGCGGAGATCGTGTCGGTCGACATCCCGTCGGGGCTATCGGGTGATTCGGCCGGGCTGCCGGGGCCGAGTATCCGGGCCACTCATACGGTCACTTTCGCCCGCCCGAAGCTGCCGCACATCTTCCCGCCGGCGCGGGAGCGCTGCGGCACCGTCCACGTGGCCGACGTCTCGATCCCGGCCGAGGCGGTGGCGGCCGAGCCCGGTACCCTCGAGCTCCTCGAGCCGGTGCTCCTGGCCGCGGCCCTGCCGCAACGCCGGGCCGAGAGCCACAAAGGGGACTTCGGCCACGTGCTGGTCGTGGCCGGATCCCGTGGCAAGGGCGGGGCGGCGCGGATGACCGCTTTAGCGGCCTTGCGGGCAGGGTGCGGCCTGGTGACCGTCGCCGTTCCGGAAAGCCTGCGGGGTCGGCTCGTCGGCTCAGCCATGGAAGTCATGACCGAGGAGATGCCGGAGACGCCTCTCGGATCCCTGGCCTACGAGGCTTTGCCGCGGCTCATTCGACTCCTCGAAGGGAAACAGGCGGTGGCGATCGGCCCCGGGCTGACGACCCACCCCGAGACTCAAAAACTGGTGCGGGCCCTGGCAACCCGGGCTAGGATTCCGGTCGTCCTCGACGCCGACGGCCTCAACGCATTCTCCGGTGCAGCCAATCTGATTTCCGGTGCGCGACGCCCGATCCTCCTGACGCCGCACCCGGGGGAGATGGCCCGGTTGCTGGGCGCATCGACCCGGGACGTCCAGAACGACCGGATCCGGCTCGCCAGCCGGTTCGCATCAGGGCGGCGCTGTCATCTGGTCCTGAAGGGGCATCTCACGGTCATCGCCCGACCCGATGGCAGCGTGAGCATCAACCCAACCGGGAATCCGGGCATGGCCACGGGTGGCTCCGGGGACGTTCTGACCGGCCTCCTGGCGGGGCTGCTGGCCCAGGGGCTGGACGCCGCCACCGCTGTCCGGCTGGGGGTCTACCTGCACGGCCTGGCGGGCGACCTGGCGGCCGAGCGGATCGGGGAGATTCCCCTATTGGCCCGCGACATCCTGTCCGAATTCCCCCGGGCCCTGCTCCGGATTCGCCGATTGGATCCGGTGGGTGAGCCCCAGGAGGCGCGTCCGTGAAGGAGACGCAGAACCGCACGCGACAAGCAGTGCCTCACGGGATGCCCCACCCCGCCGCGCGCGCCGGCTTTGTGGCGCCCCCGGCGCCCGTCCCCCGGACCCAGGTGCCAGCGCAGCCTGCCCCGCGCGTCATACCGGCGCGCGTCGTCATCCGCCCGGCGAGGCCTGACGACCTCGAACAGGCCACTCTCCTCGAGCGTCGCATCGGCGGCTCGCTGGCGGCCACGCTGAATGAGCTGCAGCGACGCCTTTTTGCCCTGCCGGAGGCCTTCCTGCTGGCGGAGCTGCAGCGGCCCGGGCTGCCGCCGCAGATCGTCGGCATGGCGAACGGGCTCATCTGGACACGGGACTACCCCCGCTCCTTCGCCGATTTCGAGAAAACCCTGCCTTCCTCGTCGCACAACCCTCGAGGCGACGTCCTGTACGTCGTATCGCTTGGGGTCGAGCCCCTGTGGCGCGGCCGCGGCATCGCCCTCTCGATCCTGCGGGAGACCTCGGAGGTGGCCCGCCGCCGCCACCTCAAGTGCCTCCGCCTGATCGGGCACGCCCGCACCCAGTCGCTCCTGGCCCGTGCCGGTTTCCAGGCCGTGCGCCCGCTCACCGGGATCTTCCGTCAACATCGCGAGCTGATGCCACAGCCGGTGCTGATGGAGCTTCCCCTCCACTGACGGGGCCCGTGGCGTCCCGGCACCTGCCGAGCCAGTGCGAGGCCGATACTTTCGCTCTCGGTGTCGAGCTGGCGCGCGACCTGCGCCCGACGGATGTCGTCCTGCTGAGCGGCGATCTGGGAATGGGGAAGACGGTCCTGGCCCGGGGGCTGGCGGTCGGCCTGGGAGTGACCGAGGAGGACGTCCGCTCCCCCACCTTCACCCTGATCAACCTCTATCACGGGCGGGTTCCGGTGTTCCACATCGATCTCTACCGGATCGATCGACCTGCGGAGCTCGAGGAGCTCGGCCTGGAGGAAATCCTGGGGGTGGAAGGAGTGGCGATCGTTGAGTGGGCGGAGCGCCTGGGGCCGTACCACCCCGACCGCTTCCTGGAACTCACGATCACTGATCGCGGCGGCAGCGCCCGCGACATCGAAATTGTCGACAAGCGCCTCTGAGTCCTCCCCGATGGCTGGGCCCGGCCCGTTGGGTCCGTGGCACACAGCCTCCGGGCTCGCGCGCGGCCCCGGATCAGCTCGAATCGTCTCATCCTCGGCGCGTTCGGCCGGCGCTCGCCCTCGGCACGCCGGCGCCTCGCCGGACGCGCTGAAGAGCGCGCGTTAGCCGGCTCGGTCGCCGACGGCCCCGCAGACCCAACGTGCCGGGCCCCGCACCTCCGAGACCTTGGACTCAGCGACGGGTGAACGCCCGCTGGGAAGAAATCCCTGGTGCGAGGCGCCGGGCCTGCGTTCGCCGGGCCGTGTGAGACCCCGCCGGCGTGGGAGCGGTTTTCAGCGAGCCCGGCGGGGCGAACGCGCGGGGAGGGCGAGCAGCGGCCGAATCCTCTGCCGTCCGGCGGCGCACCGCGATCCGGGCCGTCTGCGAGCCCGGACCCGGTGCCCGGCGAACGCAGGGCCGGCGCCTCGGAGGGGGGATGTTCTGCTCGGCGGTAGCCCTACTCGACGCGGTAGTTGGGGGCTTCCTTCGTGATCACCACGTCGTGCGCGTGCCCTTCCTTGAGGCCGGCGGACGTGATGCGGATGAACCGCGCCTCCTTGCGGAGGGTCTCGATGTCTTTGCTGCCGCAGTAGCCCATGCCGGCCCGCAACCCTCCCACCAGCTGCAGGACCAGCGCCTGGAGGCTTCCCTTGAACGGCACCATCCCCTCGATCCCTTCCGGGACGAGCTTGTCGTCGCCACCCTGCGCCTCCTGGAAGTAGCGATCGGCGCTGCCACGGCGCATCGCCCCGATCGACCCCATGCCGCGATAGGACTTGAAGGTTCGCCCCTGGTACAGGATCGTCTCGCCCGGCGACTCCTCCGTGCCGGCGAACAGCGAACCGATCATGATCGACGCAGCCCCCGCCGCCAGCGCCTTGGTGAGGTCCCCGGAGTACTTGATGCCCCCGTCGGCGATGATCGGGATGCCGTGCTTGCGCGCCACCAGGGCGCACTGCGCGATCGCCGTGATCTGGGGCACTCCCACGCCGGTGACCACGCGCGTGGTGCAGATCGATCCCGGCCCGATGCCCACCTTCAGGGCGTCCACCCCCAGACGAATCAGGTCCTCGGCCGCCTCGGGGGTGCCGATGTTGCCGGCGATCAGGTCGATGCCCGGGCACAACGCCCGCAGCGTGCGCACCGTCCCCATGACGCCCGCCGAGTGGCCGTGCGCCGTGTCCACCACCAGGACGTCAACACGCGCATCCACGAGGGCCTTCACCCGGTCCGTGGTCTCCGGAGAGACACCGACCGCCGCGCCCACTCGCAGGCGGCCGAGGCCGTCCTTGCAGGCGTCCGGGTACTTGATCACCTTCTGGATGTCCTTGACGGTGATCAGGCCCTTCAGGTGGTTCTCCCGATCGACAACCAGGAGCTTCTCGATCTTGTGCTTGTGGAGGATGGTCTTGGCTCCCTCAAGCGTGGTGCCGACCGGCACGGTCACGAGATTCTCGCGCGTCATGACGGAGGAGACCGGCAGATCGGTGCGGGTCTCGAAACGCAGGTCGCGGTTCGTCAGGATGCCGAGAAGTCGGCCTCCCTTGTCGGTCACCGGGACGCCGGAAATCTTGAAGCGCTGCATCAGCTCCATCGCCTCGGCGATGCGTTGCTCGGGCCCGACCGTGATCGGGTCGACGATCATGCCGCTCTCCGAACGCTTCACCTTGTCGACCTCGCCCGCCTGCGCGTCGATCGGCATGTTCTTGTGGATGACGCCGAGCCCTCCCTGCTGCGCCATGGCGATCGCCAGGCGCGACTCGGTGACGGTGTCCATCGCCGCCGAGACGAGCGGTACGTTGAGCCGGATGTTCCGTGTGAGCTGCGTCGTGACGTCGACGCGGCCGGGCAGGACATCGGACTTCCCCGGCAACAGCAGCACGTCGTCAAACGTCAGCGCTTCGGGTATCGGACCGTCGAGCATCTCGATGCCTCCTCTCGCTCAGACCCGGATGCCATGCGGCGCGGGTCGGGCCGAGGGTTTCTGGCCCTCCTCCGAGCCGTGGCATTTCTTGAATTTCTTCCCGGAGCCGCAGGGGCAGGGATCGTTGCGACCGACCCGGCCGGCGGCCCGTTTCTCGGGGTGCGGCGCCTCCTTGGCGGGCGCGGAGTAGGTGAGGTCGCGCTGGCGGCTGCGGCGCATTTCCTCCTGCCCTTCGCGCACCACCGGATCGACGCGCCAGAGGTTGGTGACCATCTCGTCCTCGATCCGCTCCTTCATCATGCCGAACATCGTGAACGACTCCTTCTTGTACTCCGTCAGCGGATCGCGCTGGCCGTAGCCGCGGAGCCCGATTCCTTCCTTGAGATGATCCATCGCCAGGAGGTGGTCCTTCCAGGCGGTGTCGATGATGAACAGCATGAGGGTTCGTTCGTGCTGTCGCATCATCTCGCCGCCGAGGGCGGCTTCCTTCTCCTCGTACCGCGCCCGCACGCGCTGGAGGAGCGCCTCGTGCAGCAGCGGCGCGCTGATCGTCTTCCAGTCGAACCCGAGCGAGTGGACGTCGATTCCGTAGTACTTGAGAACGCCGGTGCGGAGGTCCTCGGGCGACCATTCGTCGGGATCCGCTTTCGGGTCGCAGGTCGAATCGATGAGGTGGTCGAGGATCTCCTCCGCCTTCTGGAGCAGGTACTCCTTCTGCCCCTTCCCCTCCAGGAGCTCGCGACGCAGCCGGTAGATCTCGGTGCGCTGCCGGTTGTTGACGTCGTCGTACTCCAGCAGGTGCTTGCGGATCTCGAAGTTGCGGGCCTCGACCTGCTTCTGGGCCCGCTCGATGGCGCGCGTCACCATGCGGTGCTCGATCGGCACGCCCTCTTCCATCCCCAGGCGCTGCATGAGCCCCGAGATCCGGTCGGACCCGAAGATTCGCATCAGGTCGTCTTCGAGCGACATGTAGAACCGCGATGATCCGGGGTCCCCCTGGCGGCCGGCGCGGCCGCGCAGCTGGTTGTCGATGCGACGCGCCTCGTGTCTCTCTGTGCCCAGGATGTGCAGGCCGCCGAGGGCCACGACCTGGTCGTGCTCCTGCTGGCACTGGACCCGGTAGCTCTCGATGACCCCCAGCCAGGCGTCCGGCGGGACGGGGGCGCCGGGCTCCGAGGCCTCCTGAATCTGGCGCCGGGCCAGGAACTCGGGGTTCCCTCCCAGGAGGATGTCGGTGCCGCGGCCCGCCATGTTGGTGGCGATGGTGACGGCGGCCAGCCGCCCGGCCTGGGCCACGATCTCGGCCTCCTTCTCGTGATACTTGGCGTTCAGGACGACGTGCGGGACCTTCTTATTGCGCAGCAGGTCGCTGAGGTGCTCGGACTTCTCGATCGAGATTGTGCCGACCAGCACCGGCTGCTGGCGCTCGTGCAGGTCGCGGATCTCCTCCACGACCGCCTCGAACTTCTCGCGCTCGGTCCGATAGACCACGTCCGGGTGCTCGAGACGGATCAGGCTGCGGTTGGTGGGGATCACCATGACCTCAAGCTTGTAGATCTTGTCGAACTCCACCGCCTCGGTGTCGGCGGTGCCGGTCATTCCGGCCAGCTTTCCGTACATGCGGAAGTAGTTCTGGAAGGTGATCGTGGCCAGCGTCTGGTTCTCCCGCTGGATCGGCACCTTCTCCTTCGCCTCCACCGCCTGGTGCAGGCCGTCGCTCCAGCGCCGTCCCGGCATGAGGCGTCCGGTGAACTCGTCGACGATGAGGATCTGGCCTTCCTTGATGACGTAGTCCACATCCCGCTTGTAAAGGACCTGGGCCCGGAGTGCCTGCTGCACGGCGTGGTTGAGCTCCATCTGCGCCGGGTCGTACAGGTTTTCGACATGCAGGGCCCGTTCGGCCTTCTCGACGCCCTCCTCCGTCAGGGCGACGGTGCGCGACTTCTCGTCAACGGTGAAGTCGCTTTCCTTCTGCAGCCGGGGGACGATGGCGGCCGCCCGGGCGTACAGCTCGGTCGACTCCTCCGACGGGCCCGAGATGATGAGCGGCGTGCGCGCCTCGTCGATGAGAATCGAGTCCACCTCGTCCACGATGGCGTAGTTGTGGCCACGCTGCACCATCGCACCGAGCGAGTACTTCATGTTGTCGCGCAGGTAGTCGAAGCCGAATTCGTTGTTGGTCCCGTAGGTGATGTCGGCGGCGTAGGCTTCCTGCCGGGCCGCGTCGTCCATGTCGTGCTGGATGACTCCGACCGACAGTCCGAGGAACCGATACACGGGGCCCATCCAGGTGGCGTCGCGCCGCGCCAGATAGTCGTTCACGGTCACCACGTGCACGCCCTTCCCGGAGAGGGCGTTGAGGGACGCCGCGAGCGTCGCGACGAGCGTCTTCCCCTCGCCGGTCTTCATCTCGGCGATCATCCCCCGGTGGAGCACCATGCCGCCGATCAGCTGCACATCGAAGTGGCGCATGGCGACCGCCCGCTTCGCGGCCTCACGGGTGAGGGCAAAGGCCTCGTGGAGGATGTCGTCGAGCGAGGCGCCCTGGTCCATCCGCTGGCGCAGGGCGGCGATGCGCTCCCGGATCTGATCGTCGGTGAGCGGCGCGACCGCGGGCTCCAGCTCGCTGATGGCGGTGGCGCGCGGCCAGAGCTTCTTGAGCTCGCGTTCGTTCTTGGTGCCGACGATGGCCTTGAGGACGGTGTCGATCAACATCCGTCTATGATAATCGACCTTCGTCCGCCGGTGGGAGACAACCCGCCCGCCGGCCCGCCTGGGGCCTGTCCAGGCGGCCTAGAAGACTTTCGATTCCTCGAGGATGTACTTGATCGGGTCAATGCTCCTCTGGTGCACCAGGACCTCGTAGTGCAGGTGCGGCCCGGTGCTCCGCCCGGTGCTGCCCGTAGAACCGATGGGGGCACCGCGCTTCACGCGCTGACCAACCCGTGCGCTGGCGCCGGACAGGTGGCCGTAGCGCGTCACGATGCCGAAGCCGTGCGAGATGAAGACCGACAGCCCGAAGCCTCCGGCCGGTCCTACCCGGGTCACGATGCCGTCGGCCGGCGCCACGACCTTTGTTCCGATCGGCGCGACAATGTCGAGCCCCTGGTGGAAATCGCGCATGCCGGTGAAGGGATCGCGCCGCCATCCGAAGCCGTTGCCGAGAAGGCCGCGCACCGGGTAGATGCTCGGCGTCGAGGACAGCAGCAACGCCTGCTTCTGGAACGCCGTGTCGAGGACCCGGAACGAGTCCTGGAGGGCACCCGATCGCTCGCGCAACGTGCGGATCTCTCCCTCGATGATGGTCTCGGCCTGTCGGGGCTGCAAACCCGTCAGGTCGAATGAGCTGCCACCGGCCGCGAGCTGCTGGGGGGCGGGGTCCTCGACACCGACCATGAGAGCGAACTTGGCGGCCTTGGTTTCGATGTCGGAGAGTTTGGTCCGCAGGTCGGTCAGGGAGGCGTCGAACCGCTCATTCGCCTTGCGCAGGGCGCTGTTCTCTTCCGTCATCTGGCGGACGCTGGCGCTCAGGCGCGTCGTCCTGAGCAGGAAGTGCGGCACCATCAGCCCCGCCGTGACCAGGATCGCCAGGAAGGTGCCCCCGGCGATGAGGAGGTTCTTCGACACCCGGACGCGACGGAACTTGGCCGTCGCGTGCGGCACGATCATGATGGTGTAGAACTTTCTCGCCATCGATACCCCGGCCCTCAATGACCTCTCAGGTGTCCTGGAAAGCCCCGGATGCTACCACCCGTTCCGACTCAAGTCAAGGCGATGCAACGCATCGCGAACTACACTATACGGTGTCACGCCAGAGGGATCACACAATATCTGGACTCCTCGGACCATCTGGCCTCTACCTTTCGACGGACACCCCGCCGAGTCCCAAACGCTATCAGGTAATCACATATGCGAAATATAGAGCCCGTCTATACGTTGTCGAATCTAGGTAAACTCGAGGGACACGTCAAGCCGAATGACGGTTCTGTTAAAGAACGACGGCGGCGACTGGCGTCTCTTGCCGGCGGGGTGTGGTTCGCCTACAGTTACCGCCCCGTGGGTACGGCAAGGGCGCTGTCAGCGCGGCAGCAAGTGGGTCAGCTCCTCTGGATCGGCTTGGAGGGGACGAGAATCACGCCCTCCCTCGAACGGCTCATTGGCGACGTCAGTCCCGGCGGCATCATCCTCTTCGGGCGAAACCTTACGGACGACCCGCGGCAAATCCGGAAGCTGACGGATGCCCTCTACAACGCCCTGCCGGTACCACCCTTCATCGCCCTCGATCAGGAAGGCGGCCGCGTCAGCCGGCTGCGCGCGATCGTCGGGCCGACCTCGCCGTCCGCGTCGCTGGCGACGCGGACGGACGCGGCCCAGGCGGTCCGCAGGCAGTCCGAAGCAACGGCGCTGGCCCTCAAGTGCCTCGGCTTCAACGTCAACTTCGCGCCGGTGCTGGACCTGTCGGGGCCCGCGGCGCGCAACGGCATCGGCGACCGCGCGTTCGGCGAAAGCCCGCGGACGGTCACGCTCCTGGCGGGGCTGTTCGCCGCCGCCCACCTGAGAGCCGGCGTCTTGTGCGTCGGCAAGCACTTCCCTGGCCTGGGCGGCGCCCTCGCGGACACGCACGAGACGTTGCCGGTCATCCGCCGGACCCGCGCGCAGCTCCTGCGTCAGGATCTGCTGCCCTACCGGCGTCTTCGGCACGTCCTTCCGATCATCATGATCGGGCACGCCTGCTACCCCGCACTGCAGGGCCGCGTCGATCAACCGGCCTCCCTGGCGCCTTCCGTGGTGAGCGCCCTCCTCCGACGCCGGCTCGGCTACCGGGGCCTCGTCCTGACCGACGATCTGGAGATGGGCGCCGTCGACCAGTCGCTCGATGGAGGTACCCTGGCCCTCGCCGCCCTCAAAGCCGGCAACGATGGCCTGATGTACTGCCGATCCGAGGCGCGCATCCGGCTGGCGGCGGAATCCCTCGAGCGGGCCGTCACGGAGGGCGCGATCCCGCCCGCCCGGATCCGGGAGTCGCTGCGCCGCATTCAAGCTGCGAAGAGCCGCTACCTTCTGGGGCGGCGACGCGCGCCATACTCCAGGGGTACGCTGGCGAGTGCCTGCTCCCTCCTGGAGTCGCTGGCCCCCGAGCCAGCGGTCGGCATCGACCCGACGGCGCGCGCCTAGAGACCTGCTTCTATTCCAGGTCGCGGCCCGTGAGGCGGCGGAAGATCTCTACGTAGCGCCGGCTGGTCCCCGCCACGATCTCCTCCGGCAGGTTGGGCGCCGGAGGGTGCTTGTCCCAGCGGATCGACTCCAGATAGTCGCGCACGTACTGCTTGTCGAGCGACGCCTGGGCGCCGCCCGGCCGGTAGCCTTCGGCCGGCCAGAATCGTGACGAGTCCGGAGTGAGCACTTCGTCGGCCAGGACCAGGCCGCTCCCGTCCCGTCCGAACTCGAACTTGGTGTCGGCGACGATGATCCCGCGGGACTCCGCATGCCGGCAGGCCTGGGTGTAAATCTTCAGGCTGAGGTCGCGCACCGCCTCCGCCACACCGCGCCCCACGAGATCGACGACCTGCGCGAACGTGATGTTTTCGTCGTGGCCGGACTCCGCCTTGGTGGAGGGCGTGAAGATCGGCTCCGGCAGACGGTCGGACTCCTGCAGGCCGGGCGGAAGCGGAATTCCGCAGACGGCGCCCGTTTCCAGGTATTCCTTGTACCCCGACCCGGAGAGGTAGCCGCGAACGACGCTCTCGACCGGCAGCATCTCGAGCCGCTCCACCACGACGGCGCGCCCATGAAGCATCCCGGCATGGGCCGGAAGCGGCTCCGGGAAGCGCCCGGCACGGTGCTCGCGGACGTGGTTGCGCACCAGCTCCCTGGTCCTGTCGAACCAGAACAGCGAGATCTGGTTGAGCACCTTTCCCTTGTCCGGGATGCCGTTCGGGAGGACGCTGTCGAAGGCCGAGATGCGGTCCGTGCAGACGATGAGGAGCGCGCCGTCGAGCTCGTAGATGTCGCGCACCTTGCCCCGGCTCTTGAGCCGGAGGCCCGGAATCTCCGTCTGCATGAGTGGCGATGCCATATGGGCGGGGATTCTACAGCGGCCGGACCTCGCGGATACCCTCGATTTTCCAGAGCTCGCCCAGGACCTTCTTGTGATGGGGATGGACTTCGCAATACTGAAGCGTCAGGACGAGATGCTCCCCCGCCCGCCGCAGGCTGAAAGCGCCGGGGTCCTGGCCCTGTGACCGCAGGGCCTTTTCGATCTCGCGCCGGGTGCGGCCGCGGTCGTCGTCGAACGCCACCTCGCAATCGCGGCGGAGGCAGCGGCCGAACAGCCGCCGCTCCAAGAGCCCGAGGCCGACCTGCACTCCGAGGATCAGGACGGTGCTGCTGACCGCGATGACGTACACTCCGGCGCCGATCACCATGCCGATCGCCGAAACAACCCAGATCATGGCGGCAGAGGTCAGGCCGGTGATGTGGCCGCGGGAGTGCAGGATGGTGCCGGCGCCGAGGAAGCCGATCCCGGTGACCACCTGCGCGGCGATCCGACCGGGATCGCCCGTGCTCCCCGGGATCAGGCCGGTTGCCACACGGATCGACAGCCACATGATGAGCATCGACCCGAGGCAGATGAGAATGTTGGTGCGGAAGCCGGCCGGATTCTGCTTCATTTCGCGCTCGACGCCGATCAGCCCGCCGCAGGCCACCGCCAGGAGGGCCTTCGGCAGGAAGTCCCACAGCATCGGTCCCGATTCCTGGGCGAATTGATCGAGCATCGGCGCCGCGCCGGCGGCCCTCCGTCGTGCAAAGGTATAATTCCCGCCGTCGCGAGGCAAGCGGGGCCTCGATCGGGGCATGCGCCAGATGGCTTCCGAGCAGATACGCTCCGAGTGGGATGGCCGGGCGATCTGGCCGGCGGCCCGCCGGCTCTCGGCGATCCTCCTCGTGGCGGCCGGCGCCCTTGCCGGAGCGGGGGCCGCTTTTTACCTGACCGGCACTCAGGACGCCGCGCCTCCCGAGGCCGCTTCCGCGCCCCGACCTGCCGCCGGGCCCGGTACCGGGGCAGCCGCGGCCGGCACAGCTCCTCCCCGTGGCGATGGCTACGCCGCCATCGCGAAAGCCGTCATGCCGGCCGTCGTGAACGTCTCGTCCGTGCAGGTGATCCGCACCTACGAACGCTACTCGCCGTTCCTGACCGATCCCTTCTTCCAGCAGTTCTTCGGCGGCGGGATGTACGACTACGTCGTCCCGCGCGAGCGGCGTGAATTGAGCCTCGGATCGGGGGTGTTCGTCGACGACCAGGGGACCATCCTCACCAATCATCACGTCGTCGAGCATGCGGCTGAAGTGAAGGTGGCGCTTTCCGACGGCCGGGAGCTGCCGGCGCGCATCGTTGGGATCGACCCGCGCACCGACCTCGCCGTCCTGCGGGTGGACGGCGGCGGGCTGCCGAAGGCGATCCTGGGCGACTCCGACGGGCTTCTGGTAGGAGATGTCGTGCTGGCCTTCGGCAATCCTTTCGGGCTCGGCGGCACCGTGACCATGGGAATCGTGAGCGCCATCGGCCGCGGCGACATCGGGGTGGCCGACTACGAGGACTTCATCCAGACCGATGCGGCCATCAACCCCGGCAACTCCGGCGGCGCCCTGGTCAACACGCGCGGCGAGGTGATCGGCATCAACACCGCGATCTTGAGCCGCAGCGGCGGTTATCAGGGGGTCGGCTTCGCCATCCCGTCCAACATGGCGCGCGAAGTCCTCGACAGCCTCGTGCGTCACGGCCGCGTCCTGCGCGGCTACGCCGGGTTCGGCCTGCAGCGCCTCACCCCCGACCTGGCGCGCGCCTTCGGCCTTCCCGACACCAGGGGAGGCGCCCTGGTCATCGCCTTCGATCCCGACGGCCCCGCCGCCGAGGCCGGGTTGCGGCGCGGCGACGTGATCCTCGCGCTCGGGGACCGCCCGATCGCCTCCGACGAGGAGCTGCGCACCCAGATGTCCCGGCTCAAACCGGGCGAGCGGGCGTCGCTGGGCGTCGCCCGCGAGGGCCGCCGGCTGACGGTCGAGGTCGTCCTTGGGGAGCCGCCGCAGCCGCGGTCGCGGCGGCCTCGCGGCTGACCGTCCGGTCCAGGAACGCCGCGGCCTCCACCGTCAGCGTCACCGCCCCGAAGTCCTCCTCCACCCGGCCGCGCAGCAGGTAAGGCCGCGCCGTGGTCAACATGCGGCAGAAGCGCTCGTAGGCGCGCGGAAAGAAGGTCGTCTCGTAGATGGCGGTGGTGTCCTCGAACGACACGAACTCCATCGGCTCGTCGTCCTTCGTGGTCACGAGCTTCCCGGTGACGAGCCAGCCCACCATCGCCACGCGCTGCCCGACGTGGCGCCCCATCTCGGATCCGCGCACCGGGCGCACGCCCGCGCGGCGCAGGGCGAGGAGGGCGTCGCGGTAGAGCGCCAGCGGGTGCCGGCTCAGCAGGAAGCCGAGTGTCTCCTCCTCGTCGCGCAGCAGCTTGGAGGCAGAGGGCGGCCGCGGACCCGGGAGCGGGCCCGTCTCCTCCGGGAACAACGACGGTGTGCCGCGCCGCCGCCCCGCGCCGCGCCCCTCCCATTCCTGAACGCGCCAGTGCAGCCGCGGCCGGGCCGCGGATCCGTCCCGCGGCGCCCTCCCCCCCGCCGCGCCCTCCCCCGCCGCCCCGTTCGGGAGGCCGTCGCAGGCCCCGGCGCGAATCAGGCGGCGGACGTCGGCCGGATCGATCGGCACGCGCCGCAGCAGGTCGTCGAAGGACACGAACGGCCCGCGCCTCTCCCGGTCGGCGAGGATCGCGTCGGCGGCGCCGGCTCGGAGGCCGCGGATCTCCTCCAGCCCGGCGCGCACCCAGCCGCGCCCGCCTGGGCGGGCGGCCGGCGCCGCGCCGCCGCCCGCCGCCGCGCTCTGCCCGATCCAGTGGCGGGCGCTCCGGTTGACGTCCGGTGGCAGGACCGCGATCCCCATCCGGCGGCACTCCGACACGTAGGCGAACGGCGCGTAGTAGCCGCCGCCGTTCGCCAGGACCGCCGCCATGAACTCCGCCGGGTGATGCGCCTTGAGCCAGGCCGACTTGAAGGAGACGAGCGCGTACGAGGCGGAGTGCGGCTTGCAGAACGAATAGCCCGAGAAGCTCAGGATCATCCGCCACACGCCCTCGATGACCTCTTCGGTGATGCCCCGCGCCGCCGCCCCCTCCGCGAAGCGCCGGCGGAAGTCCTCCACCTGCTTCCCGGCCCACTTCTTCGACAGCACCTTCCTAAGCCCGTCCGCCTCGGCGTCCGTGAAGCCGGCCATGCGGATCGCCACGCGCGCCACGTCCTCCTGGTAGCACATGATCCCGTAGGTGTCGCGCAGGACCTCGTCCAGGATCGGGTGGAGTGTCTCCCACGCCCCGCCCCGCAAGCGCCGCACGTACTCGCGGATGTAGTCGTTGGCCGCCGGCCGGATGATCGACGAGTGGATGACCAGATGCTCGAAGTCGCCCCGCCGGGTCTTCTGCTGCAGCTGCCGCATCGCCGGCGACTCGACGTAGAACACGCCCATCGTGTCGCCGTCGCGGACCAGCTCCTGGGCGCGCGCGTCGTCGATCGGGTCGAACTCGTCGTAGCGGATGTCGGGCCCGCCGTGCCCGCGGATCGCCGCGCAGGCGTCGCGAATCACCGACAGGGACCGGTTGCCCAGGAGATCGATCTTGACCAGGCCGGCCTCCTCCGCCTGGTCCTTCTCCCACTGGATGACTCGCACCCCCTTCGCCGCCCGCTCCACCGGCACGTGGGCGTCCACCCCGTCGGGTGCGATCACGACGCCGCCGCAATGCACCGACAGGTGCCGCGGCGTCCCGTCGAGGCGCGCCGCCGCATGCAGGATCTCCGGCCACGGCGGGCGGCCCAGAAGCCCTCCGCGCTCCGCTTCCATTTCCTCGCCGCGGAACAGGGGGTGGCCCCGCGCCGCTTCGAGGGCGGTGCGGGCGCGCCAGTCGTGGGCCAGCCGCTCGGTGACCCGCTTGATCTCCCCGTCCGGCAGGCCGTACACCTTGGCCACCTCGCGCACTGCCGCCCGGGCCCGGAAGGTGACGTGGTTGGCGATCATCGCCACGTGCTCCTCCCCGAACGCCTTGAAGACCCAGTCGATGACGTCGTCCCGCTCGTCCCAGCAGAAGTCGACGTCGATGTCGGGCGGGTCGACCCGGCCGCGGTTCAGGAAGCGCTCGAAGTAGAGGTCGTGCCGGATCGGCTCGACGTGCGTGATGCCGAGGCAGTAGGAGATGATCGAGGCCGCCGCCGATCCCCGCCCGCAGGTGCGCGGCGATCGCTTCACAATCTCCTGCACCACCAGGAAGTAGTCGGCGAACCGCTTGTCGCGCACGATCGCCAGCTCGTGGTCGAGGCGGGCCCGCACCGCGGGGGTCACGGCCCCGTAGCGCCAGCGGGCCCCCTCCTCGCAACGCGCGCGCAGCAGATCGAAGGAGTCGCCGCTGCCCCCTGGCAAGCCCGTGGCGCCGTCCGCCGCGCTCAGGTCCGCGAGACGCGGGAAGACGAGCCGCCCCCACGGCGGTGATGCGAGGGCGCACTCCCCGGCGATGCGGGCCGCGGTGTCGAGCGCCTCCGGGCAGTGCGGCACCAGGCGCTCCATCTCGGAAGCCGGCTTGAGCCAGGCGGAGGGCGGGGCGAGATCCTCGGGCGGCACCCGGTCACGGGAGGTGTTGAGGGCGATGGCGCGTAGAAGCACGTGCCGGTCGTAGTCGCGCGCATCGAGGAAGTGCGCGTCGTTGACCGCGACCGGCTCGATTCCGAGGCGCCGCGCCTCGGCGATCCCCCTGAGGACCCCGCCGCGCTGCGCCCCGGCCGCCGAGGCCCCGACCGGTCCGAGCGCCAGGTACAGGTCCCGCGGCCCGCGCTCCTGTCGGAGCGCCAGGAGAAGCGGCAGCGACGAAGCGATCACCACGAGTCCGTCGCTTCCCGCCAATAGCGCCGACTTCAGATCGAAGCGCGGGTCGAGGTGGCGCCGGGTCAGGAGCCGGCAGAGGGCGGCGTACCCCGCCGGGTCGCGGATCAGCAAGGTCGCGCGGAGCCCGTCCCCGCGCGCCTCCGTCGCGCCCCGGCCTCCGGGGCCCGTCACCTCCGCCCCGAGGATCGGGCGCAGCCCGGCGTCGCGGGCGACGTCGAAGAAGCGCACCGCACCGTAAAGGCCATCGGTGTCGGTGAGTGCCAGGGTGTCGAAGCCGCGCTCCACGGCCGACAGACACAGCTCTTCGAGCCCGGCGGTGCCGCGCATCAGGCTGTAGTGCGAGTGCACCTGGAGGTGCGCGAACGGCGCCCTCATGGCGTCTCCCGCCTTGCCGCCGCCCCCGGCCTGGACGGGACGACCGCTCCCCCCT
>Ga0247727_10008460_pt1 | contig 19098 bp, 10 predicted proteins | sample WisWelCaveWW1625_FD_202498 | JGI IMG/M metagenome (GOLD analysis project Ga0247727, IMG submission 202498) | Biofilm microbial communities from Wishing Well Cave, Virginia, United States - WW16-25 | ecosystem: Environmental > Aquatic > Deep subsurface > Groundwater > Cave microbial mat | place... | reverse complement strand
TCGATGGCCCCCGTGCGCCCGCCGCCTGCACCGACGCTGCCGGCGCGCACCGGGGGTCGCTCGCTCGCTCGTGCGTGCGGAACTCCTGTGCATGGCCGCAGGCGCTTGATTCCATTCGGCCGATGGGTAGCATCCGGCGCCGACGCGAAGGCACTATGACTCCGTTCAACAAGTTGGTCGTGGCCACGCTGCCGCTGGTGCCGCGCGGCGTCGTGCGTCATTTCGCCCGCCGCTACATCGCCGGGGAGACGCTGGAGCAGGCCGCCGCCTGCGTCCGCCGGCTCAACGAGGAAGGCGCGTGCGCGACGATGGACGTGCTGGGCGAGGACACCTCGACGCGCGACGAGGCCATTGCCGCCCGTGATCAGTGCAACGAGGTACTCGGGGTGATCGCGCGAGAGCGGCTGGACTCGAACCTGTCGATCAAGCTCACCTCGCTCGGGCTCAAGCTCGACAGGGAGTTCTGCGCGGCCAACGTCAGGAGCATCCTCGAGGCCGCCCGCGGCTACGGCAACTTCGTGCGCATCGACATGGAGGACTCGAGCTGCACGGAAGACACGATCGAAGTGTTCGCGACGCTACAGAAGGAGTTTCACAACGTCGGTATCGTCGTGCAGGCCTACCTGCATCGGACCCAGGACGACGTGCGCCGCCTGCCGCAGGGCACGAGCTTCCGTCTGTGCAAGGGCATCTACCGCGAGCCCAAGGCCATCGCCCTGCAGGGCCGCGAGGAGATCCGGCAGAACTACCTGGCGCTGCTCGACCTCATGCTGGGCGGGGGCAGCTACGTGGGCATCGCCACGCACGACAGCCACCTGATCGACGCCGCATGCCGGCGGATCGCGGAGCGCGGCCTGCAGAAGCACGAGTACGAATTCCAGATGCTGCTCGGCGTGCGCCCCGAACTGCGCAAGAGGCTGGTGGACGATGGGCACAAGGTGCGCCTCTACGTCCCGTTCGGCGCGCACTGGTACCGCTACTCGATGCGCCGCTTCAAGGAGAACCCCGAGATCGCCGGCTACGTCTTCCGCGCCCTGTTCAGCCGCAACGCGTAGCCGATCCTAGACGCGCAGATTGGAAGGCGCGTCGATGGCGGCGTTGAGATCACGGCGAGGTTGGCGCGATGGCCGGTCGGGCGCGGATCCGTTCGTACGCGAGGTGGGCGCCCACGGGTCAGAATCAAGGCGCCCTCCTCCAAGAAGGCCAGCGCTGAATCCCGCGGCCGTCTTACGGCCAGGCGATGCGCGCGCGACGGAGCGCCACCTTCGCCTCCCCGCTCGCCGGCGATTCGGCCAGCCAGTACACGTCGACGTGGACGCCACGCGGCGCGAGCGCAAGGTCGACAAGATTGCCCTCGGCCTCGGCGACCCGGTGCACGCACGCCGGCAGGCCCTTCCATGGCTGCAGCACGACCGCACCGACACGGCCGCCGAGCCGTTGGGGCGGGCCGCCGATCGCGACGCCGCGGTCGCTTGCGGCGATCGCCGCCAAGCGCGCGCCGCCGAGCAGCCCCGTCGGCGCCGGTAGCACGCGGGTCCGCCCGTTCTCGCGGACGGCGATGCGCGTTCCGGATTCACCGGGCACGAGCGCCGCGAGCCGAGTTCCTGATCGCACGGGTGGCACAATTGCGGGTTCGTTCCAGGGCGTGCCGATCGGCGTGCCGATCGGCTCCGGCGCCCCGAGCGCGGCCCCATCGAACGGCACGAGCACGGGCCGGATGCATTCCTCGCCCGGACACTCTGCTTTGCGCATCGCGAGCAGCTCGATGGTCGCCCCGCCGCGCGCCGCCGCGAAAGCGGTGACGCCGTCGAGCGTGACCGCACCGCCCGCGGGACGAAGCGCCATCGGGTCGATCCGCTGCGTCAGGACGACCATCGGCGGCCCGCTCGACCAGACGAGCCCCAGCCCGCCGCCGTGTCGGCGTAACACTGCTCGTCCGTAGACCTCGACCGTCCCGCCCGGTTGGACGCGCCCTGCGCGAAGATGCGCTAGACGAATGCGCTCGCCGTCAAACCACGCCGCGGCGGCTCCGCTGGCGTGGCGCGCGACCGAGGGCAACGCGGCCCAACCGCCTGCCCAGCCCTGCATGCGATCCGACCGCAGCCCCGAGGCGGCACGGGCGCTGCGTACGACGCCGGCCTCCGTCCAAGCAAAGACGACATCGGTTCCCGCCTGCCAGGCGACGGCGAAGCCGCCCTCGTCTAGCTCCCAATCCGCCGCGAACGATCCCGCGGATCCCGGCTGTTCGACCAGCGTCTCGGCGGCACCGGCGATAGGGCAGTCGCGCGGGGGAGGGATCTTCACCGCCACTGCCGGCGACTCGACGCGCTTCAGCACGGGAGGCGGCGGCGCGCCGCGCTCCGGGCAGGCGGGGCACACCAGCAGCGCCAAGGCTGGGAGCGCCGCCCTCATCGTGCGGCGCGTGCGATGATCGTGAGCTTGCCGCCGCGGCGCTCCATTCGCAGAAAGGCGGTGCCGTCGCTCGCCGGCACCCATGCCACGACTTCCTCGAACGACGCGATCGGCTTGCTATCCGGGCCGACGTGCGTCAGCCGCCGGTCGCCCTCCTCGAAGGTCACCGCACCGCCATGGATCGGCGTGATGCGCCCGCGCATAGGCTTGGCCGCGCGCCACTCGATCCTCCGCGAGCCGATCCGGTGCGCGTAGAGGCCGGGCCCACGCTCGTCCACGACGGGCGCGCCGGCGATCAGGAAGAGATCGCTCGCGGACGTGAGCCACATCTCCGTCGCGTCGCGCGAGAACGAGACATTGTCGAACGCGCCCTCGACGGCAAAGCGCTGGGTCGCCGTCTCCACTTCGAACAGACGCACGATGGCGAAGCCCCCGTAGAGCCGACAGGCGACGCAGTCCTCGTCTTCTTGCGAGATCGTCGCGACGTAGCGCCCGTCGGCCGACACCGCGTAGTCCTGGCGCCCGGAAGCGCGCGGGCCGAGCCGCCGGATCGTGCCGCTCTCGAGGTCGGCAAGCAGGGTTTCGGCGATCCACGGATCGTCGAGCCCGCCGGCTGCCCGGCGTCCGCGCCACACCAGATGCCGCCCATCGGGCAGGAAGCGCATGCAGGTCTTGTAGAGCCCGTCGTCGGTAATGGAGCGCTCCGCCGCCCGTTCGCTGATCGTCGGCCGCCATTGGATGTCGATCGACGGCATCTTGCTGGGCTTCTCTCGCGCGCGCACCCACGCGAGCGCACCGCCGCGTGAAACGAACGGGCTGGTGTCCTCCACGCCCGCCTCGCCGGGCGTGATCAGAACTGGCGTGCCGCCGGCAACCGGGACGGCGACCAGGCGAGGACGCTTTTCGTAGCCGGCGACGTAGACGATGCTGCGGCTCGCTTCATCGAGCGCCAGCCGCGCCTCGAGCCGGCAGTCGCAGTCAGAGAGCCCGTCCCAGTCGGGAACGTCGTCGACGATCACGCGCTCCACGGCGCCGCCGACCAGCCACGAAGAAGCGGGTTCGCGCGGCGGTTCGCCACAGCCACCCAACGCCATCACCGCCGCGAGCGTAACATCGCCGCGCCGGCTCATTCCACCCACGGCGACTCGTTCTCCACGTCCGCCACACGCCAGACGCCGCCCACTCGCCGCAGCTTCACGGTCGTGGGGTCGCCGATGTACAGGCCGCGGCCCATCTTCGCGGTGGCCGCGTCACCCGTGACCGACACCTGGTCGATGCTCACGACGTTGTCCGCTCGTGGCGAGTAGCGATCGCGACCCTTGGGCGGATCGCGGTGCAGCACCACGGCGGCGACCCCAGCGACCTCTGCGACGGCGTCCCTGGGCGCGTTGACGATTACCAGGCCGGCGCTTCCGCGCCGACGAAGCCGACTCGCGTATGCGACGATCTCGGCCTGCACTCGGCCGGCCTCGCCCGACGCGGGCTTCGCGAGGGGCGATGGATCATCGCCGTCGCGCACGCCGTCGCCATCCGAATCCGGCGCTTTTCCGTCCGTGCCCAGCCAGGCTTCGGTCGAGTCCGGGATGCCATCGCCGTCGCCGTCGGCAAAGGCCTTCTCGGCGTCGATCTCCGCGCTCCACGGCTCGCGGCCGGTTGCGGCGTGGCGCGTGCCACGAACGGCGATCCGGCCAGCCGTATGCGCGACCTTCTCTACGACGGCCATCCGCTCATCGTCGGTCTGGAGTGCCAGCACCGGCGCACCGAGGCCGCCGGCCCCCTTACGGCGCAGCCAGACGCCGGCGTCGCTCTGGGTGACCCGGTTGGGGCCGGCGTCTTTCCCGCCGCGGCAAGGGCCGCTGCCGCCCAAGCTCACTGCCCCGTGTCCGTGCGAGATCGTCTCGATCATCGACTTGCGCTTCCGCTTTCTCTCCGGGTCCGCCTCCAGCGCATCGTCGGCCGTGCAGGTCTTCGCCCAACCGCCCGGCACGCGGTTGCGCTCGTCGAACGCGCCTAGCGCGCCGACCTCGCTGGCCCCGCCCACGCGCGCGAGCAGCCGGTAGATCGCGGGCTGCACGTCCGCCCCATTCTCGATGTCTTCGTCGGCCGCGAGCATCGGCGCGAGCCTCACCGCCACGTCGGGACGATCGAACTGGGTGAGCGCGAGCGTTGCGGCTGCGCGCGTCCCGGCCGCCTCCACGTACCGCTCCATCGCTTCGACGTACTCTTTCGGCGGGCGGTAGTCGCGGAGCATCTTCATCTGCTGCGGAGTGGGCGGACGGTCGGGCGAGAACCGAAACTCGTCGCCCATCGGGTCTTTCGGGATCGGTGGAACCGTCTGGTCGAGGATCGCGAGCAACACCGGCACCCCCTCGGCAATCTTCTGCCGCCCGATCAACACGATCGCCTTTTGGCGCTGGGGGGAGGCGGCTTTGCCGGCGATCGCAACCAGGTGCTTGCCGAAGTCGGGGATCGCCCGCAACTCCGCCATGCTCTCGTCCGAGGGCTTGGCCTGCCCGGGGGGGAGCGACGCCCGTGCGAGGATCGCGCGCACGCGTTCGATTGGCGGGAGCGCCGTCGCCTCGGCGGCCTCCGTGGCGCCGAGCGAGTAGGCGCGGAGGAGCGAGGTGTCACCTCCAGCATCTTCTACTTGGGCGACGACGAGGTCCCCGACCAACTCCATCTCACCGAAGGGGCCGACCGGCGACTGCACAACCTGGCGCGCATCGCCCTCAAAGATGACGAGCGCGCCACCGTCGGCCGCGTCCAGCGTGCCGAGGCGCGCGAGGATCCGGCCCCCACCGCTGGAGATCCGCACGGTCATCCCGGCGTCGAAACGCTTCTTGGCGCTGTCGCTGGTCGCGGGACGCACGGGCAGCGCCCAAGTGCGCGCCACTCGTCCCGATGCCAGGTCGAGGCCGTCGATGCGGTCGCTGGCGGCGAGGAGCAGCAAACCTTCGTGAAGCGGCGGACCGGTCCCTTCCATCGACATGGCCATGTCCACGTCGACCGAGCTTGGCTGCCGTGGCGGTTCGTACGACCACGCCGCGGAACCGTCGGCGCCGCGAAACGCTTGCACCTTCTGGCCCGTGACGATCACCAGACCCGCGTGGGTGAACCCGACCATCGCCATGTCGGCCGCCGTGGCCGTCCAGCGCGGCTTTCCTTCGGAGAGAGAGAGCGCCTGTAGCGTGCTACGAAAACCGGCTTCTGGCGGCCGTCCTGGCTCCGGCTCCTGCATCGCGAGGACGTAGGCGTTTTCGGTGTCGACCGGGAGGCGACCGGGGAGGCGCGTTTGCAGGCGCACGCGCCAGAGATCGTTGCCCGACGCGAGGTCGAACGCCACGGCGAAGCTCTCGCGCCGCATCGTGGACACGTCCAATGGCTTGTCGGGCTTTGACGCGGGCATACAGGATCCAACGGCGCGGTCGCCCGCGCCCGCGAGCCCGCCCAGAAACATACAGCCGGTCTCGCGCGACCAGAGCCTTGCACCGTCGGCGAGCACGTACGCGATGACCGTGCCCTGCGCGCCGAGCGCGAGCAGGCGCCCGCGGACGACCGCAAGTCGCATGGTGCCCTCGGGGGCGGCGGCCTTCCAGCGCGTTTCGCCCGTGCGGGAGTCGAGGGCCACGATCGCGCCGGCCGCGTGCGCGCCGGGCTCGATCTCCCGCGCGATCATCAGCTCGCCGGCGACGCCGCCGTGTCCGGAGAGAGAGAGTCCCTTCGCCTCCCAGAGCGGTTTCAGGCGCGGCAGCTGCGACAGGGGCGGAAGGCGATCGGCAGGTGCCTGAGCAGCGGATGAGGCGGCGGCCGGGTTGGGTGGCTCGCGCTTCTTTGACGAGCAGGACGCGCCGGCGACGAGGACGACGAAAACGACCTTGGGGGCCATCGACACCTCCCCCCGATGATACGACGCCACCTTTTCGATCGGCGGTCCGACGACGATGGCGCCGGATCCGGCCGATAGTTTTGATGAGGATAGCATGCGCCGACACGGCGAAGGTGCTTCGTGGGAAACGGGCTGGCTTGGCGGCGGCGGATTCCCTACATTCCACCGGAATGAAGGTCCACGCGATCGGGGGCGGGCCGGCCGCGCTCTACTTCGGCATCCTGATGAAGAAGGCCGATGCGCGCCACGAGATCACCGTCTGGGAGCGCAACAAGCCCGACGACACCTTCGGCTTCGGCGTGGTGTTCTCCGACTCGACCATCGACAACCTGGGCGATGCCGACGCCGAATCGTACGCCGCCATCCGCGCGAGCTTCGCCCACTGGGACGACATCGACATCCACTTCCGCGGCACGAAGATCACCTCCACCGGGCACGGCTTCTCGGGGCTCTCGCGCGTGCGGCTGCTCAACATCCTGCAAGAGCGCGCCGAGGCCCTGGGCGTGCGCATCCACTACCAGAGCGAGATCAAGGATCCCGAGGCGCTGCGCGATGCCGACCTGGTGCTCGCCGCCGACGGGGTCAACAGCCTGGTGCGCGAGCGCTACGCCGACAGCTTCGCACCGGCGGTGGACTTCCGTCCCAACCGCTTCGTCTGGATGGGCACGACCTTCCCCTTTCCGGCGTTCACCTTCTATTTCAAGGAGGATCGCCACGGGCTCTGGCGCGTCCACGCATATCGCTACGCGGAGGACCAGTCGACGTTCATCCTGGAGACCACCGAGGCGTGCTGGAAGCGGGCCGGGATGGATCGCGCGAGCGAAGAGGAGACCGTCGCCTTCGCTGAAGCGTTGTTCTCCGACGAGCTGCGTGGGTACCGGCTGCTGGCGAACCGGTCCCTGTGGCGGAGCTTCCCGATTGTTTCCTGCGCGCGCTGGCGCCACGAGAACGTGGTGATCCTGGGCGATGCCTGCCACACCGCGCACTTCTCGATCGGTTCGGGGACCAAGCTGGCCATGGAAGACGCCATCGCGTTGCGCGACGCGGTGCTCTCGCATCCGGCCGTGCCCGGCGCGCTGGCGGCGTACGAAGCGGCGCGGCGCCCGGCCGTCGAGAGCACGCAGCGCGCCGCGCGCACCAGCCTGGCGTGGTTCGAGGAGACCGAGCGCTACATGAACCTCGAACCCACCCAGTTCGCCTTCAGCCTGCTCACCCGCTCGTTGCGCGTCACCCACGCCAACCTGAAACTGCGCGACCCCAAGCTGGTCGAGCGGGTCGACGCCTGGTTTGCGCAGAAGGCCTGCGTCGACCCCACGCCGCCGATGTTCACGCCCTTCTCGCTGCGCGACTGCCGGCTGGAAAACCGCGTCGTGGTGAGCCCGATGTGCATGTACTCGGCCCAGGACGGTTTCCCCAACGACTGGCACTTCGTGCACCTTGGCAGCCGGGCCGTGGGCGGCGCCGCGCTGGTGATGACCGAGGCCACGCACGTCTCGCCCGACGCGCGCATCACTTACGGGTGCGCGGGGATGTGGTCCGAGCGTCACGCCGTCGCGTGGCGGCGCGTCACCGAGTTCGTGCACCGTTTTTCGCGCGCCAAGATCGGCATGCAGCTGGCGCACGCCGGCCGCAAGGCCGCCACCTGCATCCCGTGGAAGGGCGGCGGCAACGAGCCGCTGGGGGAAGGTGCCTGGCCGATCTACTCGGCGTCGGCGATTCCTTACGCGCCCAACGGCCAGGTCCCGCGCGAGATGACGCGCGCCGACATGGATCGCGTGCGCCTTGACTTCGTGCGGGCGGCGAAGCTGGCGGCGGACGCGGGCTTCGACTGGCTCGAGCTGCACATGGCGCACGGCTACCTCCTGTCGTGCTTCCTCTCACCGCTGGCCAACCGGCGCGGGGACGAGTACGGCGGATCGATCGAGAACCGCTTGCGCCTGCCGCTGGAGATCTTCGACGCGGTTCGCGCGGCCTGGCCGTCCCAGCAGCTGATCAGCGTGCGCATCAGCGCGACCGAGTGGGCGCCCGGCGGCACGACGACCGAGGACCTGGTGGCCATCGGGCGGGCGTTCAAGGCGCACGGCTGCGACGTCATCGATGTGTCGGCGGGCGGCGTGGTCAAGCACGCCAAGCCGCGCTACGGGCGCCTCTACCAGACGCCGTTTTCCGAGCTCATCCGCATCGAAGCCGGTATTCCGACCATGACCGTAGGTGGCATCACCAGCTACACCGACATCAACTCGATCCTGGCGGCGGGCCGCGCCGACCTGTGCGTGCTGGCGCGCGCGCACCTCTGGGACCCGTACTACACGCGCCACGCCGCGCGTGACATGGGCGTCGATCTCCGCTGGCCCGACCCGTACGAGACGCTGTCCAACTTCAACCCGCGTTTCAAATGAGCGGCCGGGGCGCGCGGCCTCGCCGCCCCCACGCGGCTCCTGCGTTCCTTCGAGAGATGCAGAGCAGGTAGACTCCGTTGCGGCCAGCCATGCACGACCGGGGCATTCCACAGAAGACGCGGGTCGAGCTCGAGTGGCCGGCGGTCATCGAGGAGCTCGCGCGACGCACGGCCACCGATCGTGGCCGGGCGGCGGCGCTCGCCCTGCCTTTCTTCGACTCGGCCTCGCAGGCGCGCAACCAGATGATCGAGATCGAGGAGGCGCGCGCGTTGATCGAGCGCAACGAGTCTCCTAACCTGGGCGGCATCCGCGACATCGACGCCGCGATCGGCACGCTCGAGCGCGATGGGCTCCTCGACCCCGGCGACATCGTGGACGTCGCCGCCACGATCGTGGCGACCTCGCGGCTCGGGCGGCACCTCGGCGATTGCTCCCAGGTGGCCCCCCGATTGGCCGCGCTCGGAGCCGGCATGCCCGACCTTGGCGCCCTGGCGGAGCCGATCCTCCTTGCTTTCGACGAATCGCAGCGGCTCAAGGACGGTGCTTCCCCCGAGCTGGGCCGGCTCCGCCGCGAGGTGGGCCGGCTCGAAGATCGAATCCAACGTCGGATGGGCGAGATGCTGCGGGACCCGCACGTGAAGGCGAGCCTCCAGGATGACTTCTTCACGCAGCGCGAAGGCCGCTACGTTCTGCCGATCAAGGTCGATTCGCCATCCCGCGTTTCGGGCATCGTTCACGCCACGTCGCAGAGCGGGCAGACCCTCTACATCGAGCCCGCGGAGATCGTCGAGACCAACAACCGGATGAAGTTGGCGTTCGACGCCGCCGCCCGCGAGGAGCGACGCATCCTCGCCGAGTTCTGCGCGCGCCTGGGCGAACGCGTGCCCGCGATTCGTCGGGCCGTCGACGACGCATTGCGCGTCGATCTGTTGGTCGCGGCCGCACGCCTGGCCGGCGACCTCGCCGCCACGACCCCGACCGTTCCCGACGACGGCGACCTCGAGCTGCCCGGGGCCCGTCATCCGCTGCTGGCCCTGGCGACCCCACGTTGCGTGCCGAGCCATCTCGAGATGCCCCGCGGGACCATTCTCATCCTCTCGGGCCCCAATGCGGGCGGCAAGACGGTGGCGCTCAAGGCCTTCGGTCTGGCCGCGCTCATGGTCCGAGCCGGCCTCCCGGTCTGCGCGGGCGACGGTGCGCGCGTGCCCTGGTACCGGGCGATCTGGACGAACATCTCCGACGATCAGAGCATCGCCAAGAGCCTCTCCACGTTCAGCGCGCATCTGCTCCACCTGCGCGAGGCGCTCATCGACGCGGACGCCGGGACGCTGCTCCTCATGGACGAGGTCGCCGTCGGGACGGATCCCGATCAGGGCGCGGCCCTCGCGCAGGCCGCGCTCGAGCATCTCGCGGACCGCCACGTGCCCACGGTGGTGACCACCCACTACGAACGGCTCAAGCTGGTGGCCGCGCGTGACCCACGCTTTCGCAACGCGTCGGTGGGATTCGACTTCGAGCGTCTCGAGCCGACGTTTCGCATCCATCTCGGGGTTCCCGGCGCGTCGGGCGCGCTGCTCGTCGCGCGTCGCATGGACCTCCCCGCAGAGGTCGTCGACCGAGCCGAGGCCTTGCTCGGCTCCGGCCAGAGGGACATCGAGCAGCTGCTCGCGCAGATCGACAGGCAGCGCCTGGAAGCCCAGCACGAGAAGGAAGCGGCCATGCAGGCGCGCGCGGAAGCCGAGGCGCGCCAGCATGCGGCGCAGGCGCTCGAGCGCGACCTCCAGGATCGGCTGACCCGGCTCCGGCGCAGTGCCCGCGACGACGTGGTGGACGGCCTGCGCCAAGCGCGGATGGAGATCGACGAGATCCGCAAGGCCGCCCGCAAGGCCGCCCGCCCCGGCGAGCTTCCGGTGATCCAGGCGAAGCTGGGCGAAGTGAGCGCACGGGTCGCAGCGCTGCCTGTCGATCCACCCGAGGCGGTCGAGGTCGCCGCCCGGCCCGCCGGGGCGCACGAGCTCCTGCCCGGCGCCCGCGTGCGCGTGCGGGGGCTGCACGGCATCGGTCGCGTTCTCGCGGCGCCGCAGCGCGGCCGCGTCACCGTGCAACTCGGTCCTGCGCGCACGACCGTCTCGGTGGGCGACGTCTCGCTGGAGCGCGGCATGCAGGGCAATGTAGATCGCCGCTCGCTCGGCTCCGCGACGCCCTCCGCGGGCGACGAGCTTCCCACCGATACGCTCGACCTCCGGGGCACGCGCGTCGACGACGGCGTGGGCGAGCTGGAGCGGTTTCTCAATGATTCGTATCTGTCGGCCCGCGCGCGCGTGCGCGTGGTGCACGGCCACGGCACGGGAAGCCTCAAAGCCGCCGTCCGCGAGCACCTCGAGCGCCACCCGCTCGTCTCCGGCTGGCAGCCGGGAAAGTCGGAGCAGGGAGGCGACGGCGTCACCCTCGTCGACCTGGATACGTAGGCAGGGGCCGCTGCTCGCAGGAAGCCTGTCGCCGCGCCTGCTCGCGATGGTGTTGGAGTGGGCGGCGGCTCATCAAGCGGACTTGCTGGAGAACTGAACGCTTGCGCGCCATAATCTGCCGTTGCGGCGCAACGCGCCGCTGACTTAGGAGGCCCGGATGCTCAGGGACATCGTCGACGTCGAGCCGTGCGGAGGCTGCCGGCTGCGGTTGCGCTTCGACGACGGCGTCGAGGGCGAAGTGGATCTGGAACCCCGCCTGCACTTCACGGGCGTGTTCGAGCCGCTGCGCGACCCGGCCTACTTCGCCCAAGTTCGCGTCAACCCCGAGATCGGCACGATCTGCTGGCCCAACGACGCCGACCTCGATCCCGTCGTGCTCTACTCTCTGGTGACTGGTACTCCCCTGCCGGACTTCGCTACGCCAACATAGCCCGTGTCTCGCCCGAGGCGGGCCGGCGATACCGGGTCGCCATCGGATGCGCTGGACGAGCTGAATCCCGCGTTCCGTTCATCTCCGGCGGGAGCGACGGGCCGTGGTGGGGGGGGCTGCGATCAGCGGTGTACAGGGCCGCGGCTCCTTGCTAGGGTGCCGCGCCAAGTAGGAGGTAGTCATGAGCAACCCGCGTCAAGATGCCGTTCGCGCGATCACCGAGATGCGGCCGGCCTCGCCGAGCGTCGATTACCGGAGGAAGGCGGCCACGGAGGTGTTCGGAGAGAACGTGTTCTCCATCAACGCGATGCGCGACAAGCTCCCCAAGGAGGCGTTCGGTGCGCTGGAGCGCACCATCCAGCACGGCGAGGCGCTCGACGTGGCGCACGCCGACGCCATCGCCGTGGCGATGAAGGACTGGGCGATCGCGCGCGGGGCGACGCACTTCACCCACTGGTTCCAGCCCATGACCGGGTCCACCGCCGAGAAGCACGACGCGTTCATCACCTACGCCGGCGACGGCCGCGCCATCACCGAGTTCTCCGGCAAGCTGCTGATCAAGGGCGAGCCCGACGCCTCGAGCTTCCCCTCGGGCGGCATCCGCGCGACCTTCGAGGCGCGCGGCTACACGGCGTGGGATCCCACTAGCCCGGCCTTCTTGGTGGAGAGCATCAACGGCACCACCCTGTGCATCCCGACGGCGTTCTGCTCGTACACCGGCGAGGCGCTCGACGAGAAGACGCCGCTGCTCCGCTCGCTGCAGGCGCTGGAGAAGCAGGCCGTACGCTTGCTCAAGCTCCTGGGCAACAAGAACGTCACGCACGTCACCAGCACCGTCGGCCCCGAGCAGGAGTATTTCCTCATCGACCAGCACTTCTACTGGCAGCGGCCGGACCTGATCAACGCCGGACGCACCTTGTTCGGCGCGCGGCCGCCCAAGGGCCAGGAGATGGAGGACCACTACTTCGGATCGATCCGGCCGCGTGTGCTGGCGTTCATGATGGAGGCCGAGTACGAGCTCTACCGGCTGGGCATCCCGATCAAGACGCGGCACAACGAGGTCGCCCCCGCGCAGTTCGAGATCGCTCCGGTGTTCGAGCGCTGCAACGTGGCGGTGGACCACAACATGATGGTGATGGAGACGCTGCGCGGCGTGGCCAACCGCCACGGGCTGCAGTGCCTGCTGCACGAGAAGCCCTTCGCCGGAATCAACGGCAGCGGCAAGCACAACAACTGGTCGCTGTGCGACGACCGCGGCAGCAACCTGCTGGATCCGGGGCACACCCCGTCGGAGAACGCCCAGTTCCTGGTCGTGCTGACCGCGGTGATTCGCGCGGTGAACAAGTTCGGCGGGCTGTTGCGCGCGGCCATCGCCAGCGCGGGCAACGACCATCGGCTGGGCGCCAACGAGGCGCCGCCGGCGATCCTCAGCGTGTACCTCGGCGAGCAGCTCACCGACGTCGTGGAGGGACTGATCTCGGGCAACAAGCCGAGCGCGCGCGGGGCCAAGGTGCTGGACATCGGCGCCAGCGCGCTGCCGCCGCTGCCCAGGGACGCCAGCGATCGCAATCGCACCTCGCCTTTCGCCTTCACCGGCAACAAGTTCGAGTTCCGCGCGGTCGGTTCGTCGCAGTCCATCGCGCGGCCCAACACCTTCCTCAACACCGTCGTCGCCGACTCGCTGGACTACATGGCGACGGCCATCGAGGCCGCGATGGCGAGGGGGGCCTCGCTGCACGCCGCGATCCAGAAGGTGGTGCAGGACACGCTCGCCGAGAACCAGCGCGTGCTGTTCAGCGGCGACAACTACTCGGCCGAATGGCACGCCGAGGCCGAGCGGCGCGGGTTGCCCAACCTCAAGAACACGCCCGACGCCGTCGACGTGCTGCTCGCGCCGGAGAGCCGCGAGGTGTTCTCCAAGTACGCTGTGTACACGCCGCAGGAGCTGGAGAGCCGCCACACGGTGATGCTGGAGACCTACATCAAGACGCTGCACATCGAATCGCAGCTCGCAGCGCGCCTGGCCAAGGACCAGATCCTGCCGGCCGCGGTGCGCTACCAGGGCGATCTGGCCGAGTCGATCGTGCGGACGCGCGAGGCCAGCCCGACGGCCAACGTGCAGGGCGTGGTGACCACGCTCAACGATCTGGCCGAGCAGGTCACCCGTTTCCGCCAAGCGCTCGACGGGCTCGATCGCGTGCGCCACGAGGCCGACGCGCTGCACGGCGACGTGCGCGCGCAGAGCCGCCACTCCCGCGACAAGGTGATCCCGGCGATGGCGCAGGTGCGCGAGCTGGGCGACATCCTCGAGCACATCGTCGACGACGCCACCTGGCCGCTGCCCAAGTACCGCGAGATGCTGTTCATCTACTGACCGGCGCTCGTTGGGGGCGGCATGTGGGCCACGAGTAGGTCTTTCGAAGGGGTCCTTTGACAGGGACCCCCTACGCGGTTATTCTTTCCTCCATGCACGCGGTCAACATCAAGGAAGCCAAGGCCCGGCTCAATGAACTCGTGGATGCAGCGGTCCGGGGGGATCAGGTCGTACTGATGCGCGGTTCCAAGCACGTCGCGGCGATCGTACCGATCACCGCCGACGACCTCGAGCTATCGGCGCGGATCAGCGACGAACAGGCCGCTCGTCTGTGGAAGCAGCTTCACCAGGAACACTCCGTCGGGCGTTCCAAGACCTTTGCTACCGCCGACGAAGCCGTGGCTTTCCTGCGTGCCGGTGATCGCGTGACGCGCCGCAAGCGCGCGCGCTGATGCGCATCACTCTCGCGGAGCGATTCCAAAGTGACGTTCGCGGCCTCGACGAGATCGGGCGTGTCGCAGTCCTCGACGTGATGCTCGCGCTGCCCAGGGTGCTCGGTCAACCACACCTCCACGTCGGGCTCGGCCTTCGCAAACTCCACCCACACGGCCTTTGGGAAGTTCGCGTGGGTCTAGGACTTCGACTGGTCCTCGCGCTTGCTGCGGATGAAGCGAAATTCGTCCGTGTTGGCAGCCACGATGAGATACGCCGTTGGCTTCGCTCGCTGTAGGTCGGACCCAACGCCATGCTAGCATGCCGCGCTGCATGACCATCCCGCACTCCGCGACGTGGCATTGGCGGATCGCGGCGACTGGTTGTGCCCTCCTTCTGGCCGCCTGTCACCGCCCGGCGATCCGCGCAGCGACGACGACCCCGGACCTGGACGCGGAGTTCGACGCCGCCGTCGCGGAGTTGCTGCCCCGCTACTGGCGGCTCTTTCCCACCGAGGCGACCGCCGCCGGAGTGCACGATCACGACGGCGAGTTGGAGGACCTGTCCGCGGCCGGGATCGCCCGGGCGCGAGCGCTGTTCGCCGGGACGCTGGCGCGCATCGAGCCCCTCGCCCCCGACGCGCTCTCGCTCGAACGGCGCGTCGACCGCGAGATCCTGCTGGGCTGGCTGCGCTGGCGGCTCCTCGACCTGGATCGCCTGCAGAGCTGGAAGACCAGTCCGGGACTCTACGTCGACCTGGCGAGCAATGCGGTGTTCAACCTGTTCGTCCGCGAGTCCGCGCCCGCGATGGATCGGGCTCGCGCCGTCCAGGCGCGGCTCGGCAAGATGCCGCGGTTGTTCGACGCGGCGCGCGCAAACCTCGACGATGGCGTCTCGCGCCTGGCCGTGGAGACGGCCATCCGCGACGCCCAGGGGGCCGTGGCCTTCTTCGACGGCGGGGTGAGGGATTTTCTCGGCGCGGCCATGCAGGGCGACGCCGCGCTGACCCAGGCGCTGGAGGATGAGGACGCGGCGGCCAGCGCGGTGAAGTCGTTCCTGGCCTTTCTCGAGAAGGATCTCCTGCCGCGCGCGCGGGGCTCCTATGCGCTGGGACGCGAGTTGTTCGTGCTCAAATCGAAGCACGCCAATGGCGTCGACCTCTCGCCGGAGGAGATCGCCGCGCGCGGTGCTGCCGAGGTGGAACGCCTGCGCGCGGAAATGGCCGGCGTGGCGTCGCAGCTCCTGCCCGGCGGCAGCGTCGCGGACGCCATCGCCCGCGCGGGCCGGGATCATCCGACCGCCGAGCGCCTGATCGCCGCCTACCGCGAGCGGCAGGACGAGCTGCGCGCTTTCGTGGTCGACCGCAAGCTCGCCACGATCCCCGGACAAGACAAGCTGGTGCTGATGGAAACGCCCGAGTTCGCGCGCAGCATGATCTCGGCGGCCGTGTTCACGGCCGGCGCCTTCGAGACGGTCGACCCGACCACCTACTACGTGGTCACGCCGGTCGAAGCCACGCTGCCCAAGCCGGAGCAGGAGGCCCAGCTCGTCGTCGATCACGCCCTGGGCCTGATCGACGTCGTCTCGATCCACGAGGCCTATCCCGGCCACCACGTCGCGCACCTCCATGCGCTCGCCGTGCCTTCGCCCACGCGCAAGCTGGTTTCCCACTGGGTCTTCGACGAGGGCTGGGCGCACTACGCCGAGCAGATGGTGGTCGATGCCGGGTATCACGCGGGGCCGGCGATCCGCATCTTCCAGCAGAAGGACGCGCTCCTGCGCGCGTGCCGGATGGTCGTCGATCCCAAGATTGCGCTGGGCGAGATGACCTGGGAAGACGCGCGGGCCTACTTCGAGAGCCGCTGCCACCAGGGCGCCGTGACCGCGGAGATGGAAGCGCGGCGCGCCGCGCTCAACCCCGCCACCGTGTACACGTACACGCTGGGTAAGCTGTGGATCCAGGCGCTGGCGGAAAAGGAGCGCAAGCGGCTTTCTGCCTCGTTCGCGCTGGGCGAGTTCCACGACCGCCTGCTTGCGCACGGCTCGGTGCCGCTGCCCCTGCTCGCGAAAGCGTACTTCGGCGTGACCCTGGGCGTCCCCTGAGGCTCAGTTTCCCAGGTCGATGACGTAAGCGGCGCCGCGGTCGAGCGCGACGCCGTCGGCGCGCGTACCGCCCGTCACCAGGACCGGCCGTCCGGAGAGGGTGCCCGCGGCGAGCGCCTCGCCTACGCGGCTGTCCATCGGATCCGACTCGCCCCCCAGTGTGGCGACGGGCAGCGGATCCAACCCGTACGGTTCGGCGAGCGGGTCGATGTTGAAGCGGTAGACGCGCACGCCGCCGGTGAGGTCGTAGCCGCCCACACCCCCAAGCGGCCCGCCCACCGCCAGCGCCGCCCGCCCGTCGGGCTCGAACCCCGGCACCAGCGCCACCGCGATGCCGAACTGTTCCTGCTGCGCTTGGCCCTCGACGCGATAGCGGCCGGGCGCGGCGACGAACGGCCAGACGGTGGCGGGCGGCACGTCGTCGAGCAGTGGCTCGGTCGGGAGCGCGAGGATGCCCGCGCCCGGGACCAGCCACGCCGCGCCCACCGCGGCGCCGTCCACGACCAGGTTGAACGCGCCCACCGCCAGGTCCGGCACCGTGTCGCCGTCGGCATCCCCGCCGCCGGCCAAGGCGTAGCCGGCCAGCGCGTAGGCGCTCTGCGACCCGAGCGTCACCAGCTCCGGCGCGACGCGACAGCCAGGCCCGCCCCATCCATAGAAGACCCGCACCGTGCCCTGCAGCGGCGTGGCCATGCCCAGGGACTCCAAGAACGTGCCGACGGCGAACTCCTCGCATCCGTCGCCATCCAGGTCGCCAAGCCCGGCGACGCCGAAGCCCGCCTGATCGTTGGTGGCAAGCCCGAGGTAGACGAGATCCTCGGAGCAGATCACCGTGATGCCCGAAGCGCTCGCGGGGCGGCCCGCGACCAGCGCCGCTCCGCCGACATTCTCTCGCCCGGGACGGCTCCAGTACGGGCCCCCGAGCAGGAGGTCGTCGTAACCGTCGCCGTTGTAGTCGAAGCCTCCCGCCATCTGCTCGGCGAAGCGGCCCGGCTGCGGCCCGTAGTACACGAACGCCGGCTCGTTCTGCGGCAGGGCGCCGGCCACGCCGCGGAACACGAACATCGCCGCCGTGTCGTAGCGCGGGCCGGGGCAGTCGCCGGGGTTGGCGTAGGCCGGGCCGAACGTCGCGGGATGGTCCTCGAAGCGCGACAGCACGGCAAGGTCGGAAAGCCCGTCGCCGTCGAAGTCGCCCGCGTCCACCACGTCCCAGCCGAACTGCTCGTAGCCCAGGTGGTCTGTGAAGTTCGCGAAGGTCATCGCGACATCGGTCGCGAAGCCCGCGGGACCGCCGAGGTAGAGATCGACGACTCCCTGGCTGATCCGATCCTGCGCCGTCTCCGCGTCGGGCGCGCCCACCGCCAGGTCGGCGTAGCCGTCGCCGTTGAGGTCGCCGAGCACGGCCGCGGAGTGGGCCACGAGCTGCCCCGACGAGTCGCCCGGCAGGTCCAGCGGCTGCGGCGCCGCCGGCGCCGTGCCCGACACGAAGTACGCGCGGCCCACGTTCATGCCCAGGGTGTCGTCCAGCGCGGCCATCGCCACGAGGTCCGGCGTCGCATCGTCGTCGGCGTCCAGCACGGCGAAGGCCTGGCCGAAGTAGTCGAGGTACGCAAGCCCGCCCACGGCGGCGTCGGGAGCCAGCGCCGGCAACGCGCCGTCGGACCCGTGGAAGAGCAGCACCGCGCCCGGCCGGGACGCGCCCGCGGGCACCTCGTCGGCCAGCGCGCCCGCCAGCAGGTCGGCATGTCCGTCCCCGTCGCCGTCGGCGATGTCGACCCAGTAGCCGACCGCGTCGTAGGGATCGGCGGTCACGTACGACCAGTCGGCCGTCTCGGGCGCCTCGAACTGTGAGGCGATTGCGCCGCCGAGGTCGCGACCCAGGAAGATGCGCGCGGCGCCGTTGCGATCGTAGATGCCCGGGAACTGGTTGTTGGCGTGCTGGCCGACGGCGATGTCGGCCTTGCCATCGCCATCGAGGTCGCCCACCGCGAGGTGCCGGCCGAACCAGGTCCCGTCCTGGCCGGCGCTGAGCCCGGCCCAGGCCAGCGAGGGCAGGTCAAGAAGCGCGCCGCCCGCGGGGCCGGCCACGCCGCGATAGACCAGCACGGCTCCGTCCTGCCCGCGGCCCGCGGCCGTCGGGTATTCGAACGCGCCGGCCACCAGATCGCAGGCGCCGTCGCCGTCCACGTCACCGGCGTCGAGCGCTGTGCCCAAGCGCATGTTCGTCGCGTCCACCCAGCCGCCCAGTCCGTCAGGCGCCTTGCCGTAGCGCGTCACCTGGGCCGCGCCGCCTAGTCCGTCGTCCTGGCCGAAGAACACCGATACCGAGCCCTGGTCGTTGGCGGGAATGAGCTGGTCGCGGTCCTCGGCCAGGCGCGCGCCGACCGCGAGGTCGAGCCGGCCGTCGGCGTTGAAGTCGCACGCCGCCAGCGCGTAGCCGAAGTAGTCGTAGTAGGACTCGCCGCGCAGCGTCTGCGCCACGTTGCCGAAGAACGATCCGGTGACGCCGCTGTAGATGCGCACCGCGCCGTTGTCGGTGAAGCCGACGTCGGCCAGCGGCGCCGCCACGGCGAGGTCGACGACGCCGTCGCCGTCGAAGTCACCGGTGGCGATCGCCCGGCCCAGATCCTCGGTCCAGGTGGAGCCGGGGATCA
>Ga0247727_10008459_pt1 | contig 19098 bp, 22 predicted proteins | sample WisWelCaveWW1625_FD_202498 | JGI IMG/M metagenome (GOLD analysis project Ga0247727, IMG submission 202498) | Biofilm microbial communities from Wishing Well Cave, Virginia, United States - WW16-25 | ecosystem: Environmental > Aquatic > Deep subsurface > Groundwater > Cave microbial mat | place... | reverse complement strand
TGACAGACAATCAAAACTCGCCACCTTTACCGCATAGCGAGATACGGCAAGACCGAGCAGAGAGGGCTTGCCGAGGAGCTATGCGGAAGGGGATTATAAGGGGTCGCAACCCCTTATTTCATTTTTTTCCCTTATTGATTTCATTTTTTGATGTTGGGCGAATGCATATTGAAAATCATATTTTAACAATTTTCATTGAAATTTTTTGCCCGCGATTTTTGCTTTTGTACGTGCATTTCTTGATCAAACAATCATAATCTCCAATGGGGATACAATGAAAATGCCAAACACATGAATGAATGAAGAATGCTAATCTCCGATACATTTAAAAAACATTCCCACAGCTGCATTAAAGGACGGATTGCGCGATAGGAAGGGGAAATGGTAACGACATGCTTTTATTTTCAGGTTCATCAGCCGACGAGGCTCAAGAAATATACTGTTTTTGACATCAACCACAGCCATGACTATTTTGACCATCAGAAAAACGAGGCAATCATAAAGCGTGTTGCAAAAAAATGCTATCTGCCTGCGAACAAGCTCATCTTTGACCTCATCAGAGAAACCGAAGGGAAATTCAGGGTAAGCTACAGCATATCTGGAGTGGCGCTGCAGCAATTCGAGAAATATGTGCCGGAGGTTCTGGAATCGTTCAAAGAACTCGCAAAAACTGGTGCTGTTGAATTCTTGTCCGAGACTTTTTACCATTCTCTGTCATTCCTCTATTCAAAGGAAGAATTCAAAGAGCAGATAGAGATGCACCGCGCGATAATGCAGCGAGAATTCAAGACAACTCCCCTGGTATTCAGGAATACTGAGCTTATCTACAACAACGAGCTTGCGACGCTCATCGAGGAACTTGGATTCAAGGGCATTTTGGCAGAAGGGGCAGACCATGTACTGGGTTGGCAAAGCCCTAATTTCTTGTATCGGCCCCAGGGCACCGAACGCATCAAATTGCTCCTGAAAAACTACCGACTAAGCGATGACATAGCATTCAGGTTTTCAGAACGCAGCTGGAAGGATTTTCCCCTTACCGCAGAAAAATTTGCCCAATGGATCAATGCAGTCAACGGCAACGGCCAGACTGTAAACTTATTCATGGATTATGAGACTTTTGGGGAGCATCAGTGGGCGCAAACTGGCATTTTCAGATTCCTGCGGCAGCTTCCTTCAGAGATATTGAAACACCCTGACAATAATTTCATGACTCCTTCGGAGGTCATTGAGCGTTATGAATCTGTGGGCATGCTGGATGTGCATCATCCAATGAGCTGGGCTGACGTGGAAAGGGATTTAAGTGCCTGGCGGGGCAATATGATGCAGAATGACACCCTTAAATCGATTTATGCGCTCGAACATTCAATCAAGCAAACCAAGGACGAACAGCTCATCAATGACTGGCGCTTATTGCAGACCAGCGACCATTTCTATTACATGTGCACCAAATGGTTTTCTGACGGTGATGTGCACAAGTACTTTAACCCTTATGATAGCCCCTATGATAGCTTTATCATTTTTAACAATGTTGTTAATGACCTCATGGCAAGAGCAAACAACAGAAAGATTTATAATCCGATAGAAAATTAAAAATCAAAAAAGGTGGTCATATGGGTGGTAAGCTTTTTAAAAATACGATACCAGAGCACCATTTCAAGCTGCTGAACGGTATCGAGCTGAAAAATGTAGTGGACTTGGCAGATTCGCTGAAGCACATGTCTGATGACGTATTCTACTCGCATGTGGATGAGCACAAGAATGATTTTAGCAATTGGGTACGGGACATCTATAGCGCTGAAGAGCTTGCCAATGCGCTTTCAAAGTGCAAGAATCAGCAAGAGTCAGAACTTCACATCCTGCGCCACCTATATCGTGAAAAATCACTGTGAAAATGTTTCATCGGTCTTGTGGACTTTTGCTGCTGCTGTTCTTCCTTGCTTCAGCGGTTGCTTTGGCAGAGGAGCCCAACAAAATCATTTCAAATTCTGAAGATTGGCGGGATGTTTATTCTGTAATGCAGTTTGGCGTGCTGAACCAAAAGACATCTCATTTTTTGGTAAGTACGAGGCACGCAACGCTGCTGCCTAACCAAATTCCTACCTCCAACCATATTTGGGTAGTAAGCTCCAAAAAAGTGCCGTTTGTTGTCGGCTATGAATCACTGCTAAAAGGCAAGGGATATTCCGTTGAGGAATTTACATTCGACAACATCAATCTTGAATTGGCACAGCAATTGAAAGATGTTAGGTTCTTTGCGGTCATAGACGATTCTTATGGCTACAATGCGATTTCTGTCGCCCCCTATGCTGCTGTCTCAAATAGCTACGTATTGTTTGCTGATCGTAACTCCATTGATGATATCGCTGAATTCCTCCAGGATGTCAATCCGGAAAAAGTGCTGCTCTACGGCCCGCTTGATCGGGAGGTTCGCGATAGCTTGCAGAAATTCAACCCGGAAGTCATCAACAAGGAAGGCGATAGATTCCTGAATAATGTCGAGATTGTCAAAAAGTACCTTGAAATCGCTCCAACGAAACAGGTTATTCTTACCAATGGAGAATTCATCGAACAGGAAATAATGTCTGGTTCGCAGCCGGTAATATTCATCGGAACTAATAATGTTCCGAAGGCCATCCAGGATTATATTGGCACTACTCCGATTGAAGTGGGCGTGCTAATTGGCAATGAGCTTGTTGGAACTGCTACATCGATACGGAGGCAACTGGGAATAAGTGTCTTCGTCAAATTTGCGCAGGGCGCAAGAGCACCTCAAGGATCAATTGCCCAGGTGGAGGCATTGGACATGTTTTACCTTCCAACGTATGCATTGAATCTTGAGATAGACAGAATAAAATATAATCGGGCAACGAATCAGCTTGAAGTGACTTTGAAGAATACCGAACAGCAAGGTGCATATTTCACTGGCACATATTCTCTGACGGGAATCGATGGCGTGCAGCAGACCCTTGGGGACACTGAACCACAATTCATCGATGGCAATGAGATCAAGACTAGGGTATATGAAGTGCAGACCTTCCCTGAAGGAAGGATAACAGGGGACATTTTCATTGTGTACGGGGAAAGCAGAGCGTCCCTGGAACGGGAATTGAGGGCAACATTGGAAGTCGATTCAGTCACGATCCTTGATGAATGCCAGGTACAGCTGAATGGTCTTAGCCTTGTTCCATCAAAAAAGACTTTTTCGATTGCAGTTCAAAACATCGGGGAGAAGGATTGCTATACTGACGCTGAACTTATCGATATTGTGGTTGCAGGAGATGAGATGACGATTGGCAGCGACGTAGCCATATTGATCAAACCCGGCAGGGAACGGGATATCCGAATAAAGGTTGATGATTTCGAGGAAGCAGATATCGAGGACAATGAGCGCGTCAAAGTGCGTGTGTACTATGGAGAAAGGGAAACTAGCCTGGTCAAGATCGCAGAAGGGACATTTGAAGTGGAGATTAAGAAGGCAGATTACCTCTTCTACAGCCTGCTCGTCGTCATAATCGTGCTGCTGCTGGTCATGTATCGGCGCTACCGCAAAAAAGAAAGCGAAAAAAGCAAAACTTCGTCTGGAAAAAGCGAAACTATATAAATAAGTTCGGCTCCATACCGTCTAAAAAATTAAAAAAGGTGATCGAATGGGAAAGGTAATTGCAAAAACTGGTGTTAAGAGGGAAGTAGGCTACCTTTATTTCCTGGACAAGGGCGGCAATGTTGCTAAAGTCCAGATGAAAAGGGCAGGCCAGAAAGCCAACAAAAAGCAAACAGTGGTTGCTAAGGCTGGTATCAAGAGAAAATCAGGCTTCCTGTATTACATTGACCGGCAAGGAAATGTCTGCGAAGCTATGATGCAACGCGGCGGCCGAAAGAAGAAGAAGCGATAAGCTTCTTTTTTTTATTTTTTTTTTATTTAATCTCCTTTTCATCTTTTTTATCATTAATTCAATGATGAATAATGTTTGACACATTAGCGGAATAGCAGCTGACACGATGAAATCCCACACCGACTATTTAACGTTCAACACAAAAAACAAAATTGAATTCATCAACATAACCAGCAAAATAGGGGAAGCAGTAAAAAAATCCGGCATCAAGGAGGGTCTCGTTCTCGTAAATGCAATGCATATCACTTCCTCTGTGTACATCAATGATGCAGAATCAGGTTTGATTCACGATTTCCAGCAATGGCTTAAGAAACTTGCACCGATTGACATTTCTTTGTATAAGCATAATCTGACGGGAGAAGACAATGCATATGCTCATTTATGGAGAACAATCATGGGCAGGGAAATCGTCGTTGCAGTAACCAATGGAGAGCTTGATTTTGGCCCATGGGAGCAAATCTATTACGCTGAATTTGACGGGCAGAGGAGCAAACGGGTATTGGTTAAGATTCTTGGAGAATGAGAATCTGATAAAACTTTATTGCGTATCATCAATCCTGTTTCCTTACAGATTTTAATACATGGACCAAGGCATCTTTGCCCACTTGGTAAAAATCCCTTGGCTTCGGATTGATTTCACATAAGCAAACTTCTTCCTTATAGCAATCGGAAAGCTGCCTTCGCGCCTCCTCTCCTGATAGGATGTCTTTAATCGAAGAATCATGTATATTGCCGATTGCAGGAAGGCGTGTATTGAATTGCACTATGCCATTGTGCCGGATGAAAAGGAACGTGTCATCCACCTTTTTTTTCGAAGGATGGTAGGGATCATTAAAATATGATCGGTAGAGCTTGATGTAGGATTTTGGTAGGAAGATTCCTTCCCCAAACGAAGGTGTATCTTCGAGCATTTGCAATGCTTTGCTGGTTTTCTCATTAGAGTCAGGAAGCAGCTCTGAGAAATACTTGGCTGCCTGGTCTTTTTCAAGATATCTGTTCCCATAAAGAATTGGCCTTATCGGTTGAAATGACATCGTTGCTCCTTTGGATTTAGCGTACGTAACAAGGTGGGGAACTTCTTCAAGATTTTCTTTGAATAGTATGCAGGTAAAATCAATCTGCATATCCGGATACTGTTCATTTATATGGTTTACTGCTTCCATTATCCTTTGATGATTTCCCGGCATCCCTCGCGATCGGTCATGGATTGCAGGATCCGTCGAATTCAAGGAGATGACCACACAATCGAGCTTGCTTTCATGCAATTTCTTGATCACAAGGGGGGTAAGGAGGAGGCCGTTGGTGAGCAAGCGCACTGACCCGTTTCTTTTCTTGATACCCTGGATGATCTGATAGATATCACTCCGTAGCAGCGGTTCCCCTCCAGAAATCGTGACAGTACGCGGTCCGGTTATTGAAAAAATATCGTTTATGACTGAATCAATCTTTTCAACCGAAAGCTGTTCCTTGTCCTCGTTTTTCCAAATGTAGCAGGTTGTGCAGCGGGAGTTGCAGATATCATTTGCATGGATAATTATGTTGAACGGTTTTTTTGAAAAGTATGGGAAAGCTTTGCGTAAAAAATTCCTTACATCGCGTTTTCGTCCGAATATTTTCCTAAGAGGATTGATATTCTTCTGATAGGTTTGATGCATGATGTTATGATTATGGCTCGGTATTTAATGATTTCTTTATGATTAGCAATGGAAAATCTTTTTCATTTTTTGAATCGTTCATTGAAATAAAACGCATTGAAACAAAGTCAATGAAATGATCGGTGGAGCTAAAAAAAGCCCATAACATTTGAAAATCCTCAGAAGAACTATTAAAAAAGCAAATCAGAACAAGATTACATTATATAATTCGTATTATCCCGGTCAATGCCTTGGATGAACTCTATCTGCATGTTTTCAGGGGCTTCAAAATCGCTGCTCATCGTCAGCTCAGGGATGAATCGTTCCATGTTCAGCGCCATTTGGGTAGCGATATGATTCTCGCCAAAATGAGACTTGGAAATGTCATAGGACAGCATCCGTACTTCGGCTTCGTCGAACAAGCCTAGGCTGTGCAGGTACTCGTGCAGCAATACATGGAAAAGATAGGGGGTGTGCAATTGTGGATTAGTTTGTTGCAAATTATCTAACGGTCGTTTATTGATGATGATCGTGTTGGCATCCATGGAATAGAACGCTCCAAGAAACGAATGCCCATAATGGCCAAGGTCGCTTAATCCTACTAGCAATCCTGCCTGATCCTTTCCCAGGTAATCCTTGACGATTTTCTTAACCATCCGGAATATGTCAGAAAAACCCTGCGCTTTCTCGAGGGAGTGCTTGAATCTCATAACCCTTGTTTTTTTTTGCAATATTTAAAGATTGTGATTTATGGTATTTTTTACTGCAATGCTTGGCAAATTTTCAGATATATAGTGACTTGAACATAAGGAATACCAGCCACCCAAGCAAAGCGCCAGGAAGCGTGTCTAAAAAATAATGCCGTTTGGTGTATAATGTGCTTAATGTTATTGTTAATGGAAACAAGAAAATCCAAAAGCCCCATTCCGGCTTGTTCATGAAGATGTGCAAGGCAGTTAGCATGGCCACTGAAACATGCATGCTCGGAAAACAATTCGTATCTTTGTCATATTTCATGACCAGCTGCATGAATTTATCGGACAGGTTTTTATTTTTTACCTGCTTTCTCCATGTATCCTTGCTCTCTACAGGAAAGAACACAAAAAAAAGCATATGTACGCCAAGCAGCATGAAGTAACTAAAGGCAGCATATAAAAAATGCCGTGCATCAGTTACGGTCAGCGTCGCAAGAACAATGATAGGGTAATACAGGCCGCTATAGATCCAGATCCAATGCGCATTGTACGGGAACCAGTCATCAATCTTGGTTTTGAGGGAAACACGCTTTCTTAGGTTTTGCCTCTGGCACCAGAAATAGAACTGGTATGCGCCAACAATAAGAATGACTGTTGTTATGATAACAATCAGGTAATCAAGGGAAAAAAACCGCATATGATTCCTTTATATTACTGCTATATATTTGTTGCTTTTTTCGGCGATGTCAAGTTATGCGTGTTGGAAAATCAGCAGCAATCCCAAGACAATGTTATTTCTCTCGATGCTAATAGGGCCGGTCCGGTCACGAGGAAACCAGATAAAAGAAAAGCTGCATAATATTGGATATTTTCTTACAAATCAATGATTTTATTCAACAGAAAATCCTGAAAACTCATTCGTTGCATCACTAAAAGAAACATCGACCTTTGTGACAGATGCAAGGTTCGGTCCAGACTTGCAGAAAACTAGGAACTGCTCCAGATGCTTTTTGGTACCTTCCGCAACTATCTCAACAGTGCCATCAGGCTTATTTCGCGCATACCCTACTATTCCCAATTCATCCGCTTTGCTCTTCGCAGAAGCCCGAAAGAACACCCCCTGCACTTTTCCGTGAACCAGTATGCTTGCCCTGATCATTTTCTAGTTTAACTGCATTGACTTAAAATATCTTTTGCTGTCCAGGGCTCAGTAGAAAATAACGGTTAGCATCACTATTGTGAGCACCTTCAATTACAACATTACATTGACAAAGGGGATGCTCCCTACGGGAAACGTCAATGTAAAGAAAGGATATCAAGTGCGAACCGATGCTAACCCGTAGCGAAGCGGAGATTTTCTACTGAGCTGCTGTCCAGTGCAACATGAAATGAGCCACTGGACATCCTCGCGTGAGCTATATAAATGGGCTTAGCCATGATATTTGTTAAGAGGCGGGCAGGAAAAAATTCTCCACCCTCTTTTCCTGTCTCACCCCCTTTATTTTAAGCATCCCAACTCAGAAAATCATACTCAAATACCAAAATACGGCAAAAAGAAAAAAGCCGCATAGCAACTATTGCCTGAGCTAAGTTTACTAAAGTAAGCCCGTATTTACATTTATTTTTAGATATTGTCACAATCATTGTAGCATTAGCAATGTAAAAATTGAGGTGATACCCATGGATTTAAGCCAAGAAACGATAAAGAACCTTTTTTACCAGCAGATCAGGAACCTTACCCTGAACAAGCAGCAAAGCTTCGATTTGCAATTCAGCGGCAGGCTTGTTGAAAGAAACAAGGCACGGTAAAACATGCTCAGCTCCCTTAAGAAGAAGGAGTTCCTCGAATGGGACAATTACCAAAACCATCTTGCGCGGCTGAAATTCATCGCATGGAAGCAAGCTAGCGTTGGCCTTTGATTTTCTTTTTTTAATAATCCAACCCAAAACCGAGCGAATGGCAGACAGCGAGGTTTTGGACTATACTTGCAGGGCATAATCATTATCAAATAAAGGTAAATTCAAGAGAAAGAAAATAGGTAAGGATATCTTCAAAATCAACCAACTGACAAAATGACAAACAAAACAGGAAAGGCATTCATTGGCATCTTTCTCCTTTCATATATTCTTTTCATTCTGATTCTTTTACAGTAACTTCATCAAAACCTATAAAAATGAATTAACTATTCCACAGATATGATCCTATTGACCAAAGAGCAATTCGAAAAGCAAAGCAAGCATTTTGAAAAAGACATACGGGAAAAACCTATAGTATTCATCTACCCAACAGACACCATCTATGGCATCGGCTGCAATGCAACAAACAAACAAGCAGTGGAAAAAATAAGGAAAATAAAACAGCGGCCAGAAAACCCTTTCTCAATAATCGTCCCAAGCAAGGGATGGATAGAGGAATTTTGCGTCGTGAATGAAAATGCCCGCAGCTGGATAAAAAGGCTTCCCGGGCCATACACCCTCATCCTGCCCATAAAAAAACAGATTCTTGCAGAGAACGTTGCGCCAAATAGAAACGCAATGGGGATTCGTATCCCTGATCATTGGTTTTCGGATTACGCACAAATATGGAATATCCCGATAGTCTCAACCTCTGCCAATCTATCCAGAAAGCCATTCATGACATCCCTTGATGACCTAGAGCCATCAATAAAAGAACAAATTGATTTCATAATTTATGATGGTCCGAAAAACAGCAAGCCGAGCAAGATCATTGATTTGACGGATAAGGAAAAGGTAATTGAACGCTAACCCTTCTCCAAAAACCTAAGCAAATTCGTGCAGATATTCTTCGCTTCAGAATGATATTCTTTGATAGGATCCTTATCATTCGCAGCAAGGATTTCCAATATCTTTTCCTTGCCGTCATTTTCTCTTTTTAACTGCAATTTGGCCTTCTCCAGCTTGAAAACAGACTTTTCAGGCAATTCCATCTGCTGTAATTTATGATAAATGGCCGTTAAAATTTTATGCAACATTTCTCTTTCCTGCTGCATCCCATCAGCGGACAGCTCAGAAAACGCATTGTATAGCTCTCTGTCAATATTCAGCTTTTCCCGTATTTGGGCAGAGCCTCCTTTCTTGTCGCTGTAAACCCTGCCGATCACGAAATTGATTGCCTTGCATTTGTCCTCTATGCTTTTGATGTTTATGGAGAAAGTTTCCTTAGTCACCTCTGGCTTTCTGCGCAGTTTTTCCATTTCATCCTTCAATTTATTTATCCGATGAGTATAGTGCTGATGGTATTCCTGCTGCTGCGTTTGTTGGCTCTGCAATTCCTGATTTTCCTTTAATTGCGATTGAATTTGATGTGATTGATGACGCATCTGGTTTTGCTGCAAGTGATGCTGTTGCTGCAGCTGCTCATGCATACTTTTTTGCTGCTCGTAATGCTGTTTTTGAATCTGCTCAGGTTGATCATGCATATTGCGCTGCATCCGATTTTGCTGTTGAGAAGCATGCTTTTGGTAAAACTGCATTTCATGGTTAGCGGGAATATTGGCATGATGTACGGACTGCTGCAATGGATGTGGAGGTTGCATGCGTTGCTTATAGTTCATCTTGCCAGCGAGCGCATGATAGGAGTGCGTCATTCCCGGGCCGTTTGCACCGGCTGCCGATCGTGGATAGTTGGGCAGGGTTTGCGCATTTCCTTGTCTGCCCGGAAATCCAACCAAAAGAACGGCAAGATATGAAAAAATAAGGCAAAAAATCGTCAAAGGCAGCCCATCCATGGTTGCCAAATAAGGAAACTGATTCGAATACCATATATAATAGAAAATAAGCGGCGTAAGCAAAGGATACAACGCCATAAAAAGCGGATTTGCAACTATTGCAATCGGCAGGAACAGCAACAAAAAAATATTCATAAATAGCGAAGATGTTCCTATGAAAACCCTGCCGAATTCAGCGTTCGCACCGCTGGACATAAGGGCAATTCCCACTACATACGCGCCGATGAGCAACAGAATAAAAAGGGTTTTACTGCTTCTTTTTTGCATGCATGAATCAAGGAAAAAGCAGTTTATAAACTTTGTTCTAAAAAGCTGGCCGAATCGTATTTCTATAATTTTGTGTAATTGTAATTTCTCATTTGTTGATACTCCCTTTATTTTTTTAACTATTTGAATGGATTTTTTGCAATGAATAATCTCAATGAGACGAATTCAATGAAATACTAACAATGGAACTGACTCAATAAAAAAATAAAAACTAAATCCTGGAAAAAACTCAATAATAAAAAAACAACAACTGCATGCAAAACAATAAACCTCATCAAAAAATGCTCAACAGCAAAAAATCATCACAAGAACAATAAGTAACCATTTAATTCAACAAAAAAAAGAATAACAATTTCTTAGAGGGAGTACACCATCAAAACCATTTTAAACCAACAAAATCTTCTATTTTGTAATGTCAGAACCCAAACACGAAAAGCTCAGGATCCTTGCAGCGGGAGATCTTCATGGAGACACTGGATTAGCTGAACGGCTTGCACAGCGGGCAGAGAGGGAAAAAGTTGATCTGGTAATACTATGTGGAGACTTGACGATGATGGAACAAAGCACAGACAATATAATCGGCCCATTTGTCAAAAGGAATGAAAAAGTCATTATCATCCCAGGAAACCATGAAACCGTTGCAACCGCTGACTTCCTTGCACAATTATATGGGGTGCGCAACCTGCATGGCTACTCAGTAATATACAAGGACGTTGGCCTATTTGGCTGCGGTGGGGCCAATATCGGCATGTTCCAGCTTGCGGAAGAAGAAATATTCTCCCTGCTGAAACAAGGATTTGACAAGATCAAAAATCTGGAGAAAAAAATTCTCGTGTCCCATGTGCATCCTTCCGGCTCAAAGATGGAGAAATTCACCAAAATATTTCCGGGAAGCACCGGGCTGAAAAAGGCCATCGATGAACTGAAGCCAGATATTGTCTTATGCAGCCATGTCCATGAGGCAGAGGGAATTGAAGAAAAAATAGGGAACACTCTGGTCATCAATGTGGGCAAGCGTGGAAAAATAATAGAAATCTAATCCTCATATTCTTCAAGTCCGGGAATATCAAGTTCAGTATCTTCTTTTTTCTTTTCTTCCTGCTTTTCCTGTTCGCCCATCATCGCAAACAGGTCAGGGTTCTGAGCCTCTTCTTTGTCTCTTTTAACTTCCTCGATTACTTCTTGGCTGTTGGATATGACTTCCTGACCAACCAAAGAGGAGAGCATCCTTATGATTTTCCTAATCTCCTCATGGCTGTCTTCTTTTGTGTCGATGCTTATTTTCATGGGTTTTCCCTGGCAATAGCATAAATATAAATGTTTCCATCTTCGGGCTTAGTAGAAAATGAAGGTTAGCATCAAAAATGCGAGCGTGCGAGCGTTGAGTAAAGCGAGCGAAGGGTGAGCTTTTCTAGCTTATCGAGTATGCTCGTACTCAGGCGGGTGCCGCGCTTCCATAGCCTGCGCCCACATTGGCGCACCGATACAGTATCCATTTTAAAATTGCTAAGTCCCTTTAGTGCAATAAATCAGATGTAAATTATCGTTTTGGTGTGCGATGAGGCGGGGGTTGTTCTTTACAGGGTGCCAAATAGGGCTTTGCGAAGAAAAAGAACCATCGCACCGCTATACTCCTTCCTCATTTGACTATAACTCAGATTAACTACTCCTTTTCCACAACGCAACCTTTATATATAAAAATAATTTCAAAAAGCCATGCCTGATGAATCTGATGACGTCTTTGCTGATTTTGAACAGAAGGCAAGGGATGACAAAGGGAAAAAAACAGGGAAAAGCGATGAACAGGAGATAAAAGACAGGTTTGAATCAGAGCAGGAGCGCTTGAAGGTAAAATATGAGCGCGAGATGAATTCTTTGAAATCTAAGAAAGCAAAGCAGAGTCGCGAAGAAGCTCCCGAAACCGGTGTGCATACTATAGAGCGCATTTCTTACATAGCAATCATCATTGCATTGCTCGCATATGCTGCCACAGATTTGGTATTTTTCCATGGCAAATTCGAAATTCCCGGTAGCCTAAGCAATTTGAGCGATTTGGCACAGCTGCCGGCGCTGCAAATTCCATCATCTGATTCCAATGAAACTGCGCAAAAAGAAGCGCAAGGGCAGGCAACCAATACTACAAAAATAGAATCTCAAAACACCACTTCGACGCCAAAAAGCAACACTCAAACAAGCAAGCCAAAAGGCTCAGGCAATGTTTTGCTCAGCATCGATGACATAACTTATGAATTAAAAGATGAAGATACAGCGTACATAACTCGTGTTACCTTCACCATTGCGAATGAGCAAAGCGTTGTGCTGAATCCTGTCGTGAATGTTTTCATTTTTGACAATGAGATAAAAGAAAGCTGGGAAGAGCGCAGCAGAGGAACATACAAGGATGAAAGCGGCATTCCCGCTGGCAAGGTGCAGGCAGGCAGCGTTGACATCACTCCGAAGACTTTTAAGAAGCTGAACCTGGAGAAGACCATCAGGATAGAGCTGAATGACACCAAAGCAGGATTCCTGAAATCAGCGACAAAGGAAATTACTTTAGAATAAGTTCTTACTTTTAAATAGTGACAGAAGGAAAGATTTATAAAATCCAGAATAATTCTTTACATATGGCAGATGAATCAGGATTTAGAAAAGGGATCTCGTACGAAGCAGCCAATGTCAGTTACATACCTGCTTTTCTAGCTAACCTACGAATCCATCCTCATTGGGGACCAGATTACAGGCAAGTTGACATAAAAGATTATCGAAACAGGGCAGTCAGATTCCTTCAAGCGCATGGTGTATCCATACATGAGCCAAAATCGAAAGATGATTTGGAATTCTTGCTGCGTGAACAAGGACAGGGTAAAGTAGACGTGGCCAACCGAACGATCATCTTGGCAAACAAAATATTAGTCACCACACGTGAAACTGACAAGCCTTCGCATACCGTTACTGGTGATGAAATCATGCCATTTATGTACCTCAACGCAATTCTTCGTGATTTAGATCCTCTTTCAGACAGTCAAATCATTGACTATGGGACTAAGATATCATACCTCTTCTCACAAGATGCCTGCAGGAACTTCATACCTGATTTAGTTACAGGAGGCCTGGTGCCACTGGATACCTGGTATGAGGAACAAAAGCAACGCATCAAATCAAAAAATACCCTAAATGCAAAACCTGAAACCGAAGCATTAGCTGATGATTATAATATAAAACTTGGTCGAATCTTAGACCGATCTCAGCAGATTGTTGCTCAACATCCATATGCTCTCAATCAGGCCGGACGCATCAAATTTGTTGGAGAATTATTGGATGACATACGATTAATAGTTGCGCCTCACATTCAAACTGATGAAAGAAAGCAAACCAAGGAAAAATAGTTTTATAAAAACACCCTCTGCCAGTTCATCCACATATTTTTAATGACTTCCTCAACTTCCATCTTCTTTATCTCGGCCACTTTCTTATACGCTTCAATTATAAACGCAGGCTCATTCCTCTTCTCTTTCCATGGAGAAAGATAGGGAGCATCAGTCTCGCAGAACAACTGTGTTATGGGTGTCAAAGAAACATTTTCCTGGAATTGGGGGTTCCTTCCGATCGAAGTAGGGGCGGTCAGATACCATCCGTTATCAACTATTTTTTTAACAAGATTCTTTTTCCCTGAAAAGCAATGCATAACAATTTTTTTAATAGAAGTGCTTTCTAAAAATGAGATGCACTCCTGCTCCGCCTTGCGTGAATGCACTACAATGGGCTTTCCAAGTTCCTCAGCCAATGAAGCCATCTTTTCAAACAAAATTTCCTGCTCCTTAGCATAATCGCGCGTCCAATGGTAATCCAGCCCAATCTCGCCGACAGCAGCAATTTGCTTTCCATGTTTTTTGATGAATGCTATTTCCTCGTCAATGTCAAACGGCGAAAAAGGCAATGGATAATTAGCTTGCTCAATCTCTTTTTGCAAGGTCTGTACTGGATAAATACCCAGGCATGGCTTCACCATGTCATATTTTTTTGCAAGGGCCAAGGATTCCCTGTTCGTCTGTGGATTGATGCCAGCGGTCAAAATAACTTTGACGTTCGCTTCTTCTGCCCTTCCAATAACTGCGTCAATATCCTCCTTGTAGAAATGATGGTCCAGATGCGAGTGGATGTCTATCAACATATTAGTTTTCCTTTTTTATAAGTTTGATAATGATTATTGGAATAACGAACTAATGCGAATGTTCATTTTAAGAAAAATGTTTATAAATGTTGCCAAAACGACACAATATACAGCAACTAAACATAAACCATAATAAAAACCACATTAAAAATGCGCCAAAAAAAACAAGAGATGACTGAAATTAAGGGTATTGAGCTTTCAAAATCCCTTAAAGTAACTGATTTGGTCAATGCAATGGGCTCTTTTGGCTTGCAGGCATCACAGGTAAGCAAGGCTTCATCATTGATCCAGAAAATGAAAAAAGAAAAAGCTAGGCTCTTTTTGGCATTTACTTCGAATATGGCAAGCTCTGGTATCAGGGAACTAATAGCCCAAATGGTAAAAAACAAATTCATAGACGCTATCATAACCACAATAGGGGCCATTGAGGAAGACATCATGAAAACCCATAAGCCATTTCTCCTTGGCAATTTTGATATGGACGATAAGGAACTGCATCAAAAAGGCATCAACAGAATCGGAAATATCTTGGTCCCTAATGACCGATATGAATTTTTGGAAAAACACCTGCAGCAGTTTTTTGCATCATTACAAAAAAAACAGCAAAATGAAAATAAGCTGATAAGCCCCAGGCAGCTAGTCTATGAACTAGGCAAGACAATCAATGACAAAAACTCATTCGTCTATTGGGCATCAAAGAACAACATCCCGGTTTTCTGCCCTGGAATTACGGATGGTGCGCTCGGCTTGAATCTCTACTTTTTCAAGCAAAAAAACCCAGATTTCGGCATAGATGTAACAGAAGATATGAAAGAATTAGCGAATTTGGTTCTACATGCCGACAAGGCAGGTGCCATAATTCTTGGAGGGGGCATTGCAAAGCATCACACCATTGGCGTGAATATTCTGCGCGATGGCCTGGATTATGCAGTATACATCAGCACGGGAACAGAATATGACGGTTCATTATCCGGAGCGAGACCGAAAGAAGCAATATCGTGGTCCAAAATCACAGAACGGGGAAATCATGTCTTTGTTGAGGGAGACGCTTCCATCATTTTTCCTTTAGTGCTGGCAGGTGCGCTATGATCGAGCTTTTATTTGTGGCTTTGTTAACGGGAATTGTCGTGAAAGTAACCGATACAATCATAGATGAAAACCTCGATGCTGTCAAAATAATAAGCTATACTTTTGCCATCTTGTACGGCCTCCTCATATCTTTTGTGATTGTGCAGTATCCTTCAGTTGCCCCGCTCTGGATTGGAATCATCGTCGGAGTTCTATTAGGGAAGAAAGTCGATGCTCTGCCGCATGCATTGGGCATCTTGACGGTGTTTGTTGCAACAATATGGTCCGGGATACCTGCCCTTAACTATTACCTCATTTTTGTGTTCGCGCTCTCATCATATGTAGATGAACGCATTGATAAATATCTTCACGGTAGGAAAACAATATCATTCTTTGGAAAAATGTTATCGATGAGAATCATAACTGAAATCACTGCCCTTATTGTTTCTGCGTTGACTGGAACATGGATCATAATCCTCGCATTGATATGCTTTGACGCAGGATATTTGGCCGTTACGCATTTCTTCGAGCAGCCAATACGGAGAATGGCTAGAGACTATGAAAAAAACCGCAGAGTACATTAAATCTTTGAAAGGCAAGGAAAAAATAGCCATGATTACCGGTTATGATTACTTTACTGCGAAGATGGAAGACGAAGCCGATATAGACATCATTTTAATAGGGGACAGCTTAGGCATGGTGATTTTAGGCTATGAAAACACGCTAAGCGTGACGATGGAAGACACAAAGAGGCATACCGGAGCTGTGGTCAGGGGAGTGAAAAATGCCTTGATTGTAGCAGATATGCCCGTAAAAAGTTTCGAGACAAAAGAAGATGCCATTCTCAATGCAGAGGCTCTTATTAAACTTGGAGCTGACGCCGTGAAGATCGAAAAACGGCCAGATATCGCGAAGGATTTGGTGGAGAATGGCATAGAGGTCATGGGCCATATCGGGCTAACACCACACACCTCTACCGAATTCAAGGTGCAAGGAAAAAATGAAGGCACCGCGAATAAAATAATTGATGAGGCCATTGAGCTTGACAAAGCCGGCTGTTTTTCCATTGTTGTCGAATGCGTTCCCATCGATCTTGCCAAAAAAATAACCAATGCAGTGTCAGTGCCAACTATCGGCATTGGAGCAGGGATTGAATGCGATGGTCAGGTTCTGGTAGCAAATGACATGCTTGGATTATATGATCGGCTATCACCTAAATTTGTGAAGAAATATGCTGCCTTAGGAGATGAAATGAAAAAAGCGATCCAAAATTATGTATCTGACGTAAAAGAGAAGAAATTCCCGGAAGACAAGCATAGTTTCCATTGAACAGCTTCTTCGCAACGACCAAGTTCTCTGGCATCTGGAGCTTGGGTCATATTCAGTAACCAGATCTGAATGTCCTTATTTTTATTGTTTTATGGAGGTTTTTTATTGAAACGAATCGTTGTATTGGCTTTTCCCTCTGTCAATGTATTATTGTTACTTAAGATGCTCACAAGGCTAATGCTACCCTACTTTTTGATTGCTTCCACTAATTTTTCTATACTTTTTTAAAAACGAGCCTGTTCTTATGCCCATGCTCCGCAAAGTAAAAATCCATCTTAAGGAAGTAGAAAAAATAATCCAGACACTGCCCCTGGTTATTAAGATAAAAACTATTAGCGAGCTCAATGATGCCTTGGCTATTTTAGCAAGCCATCCGCATCCCCTGAAAGGACTGGAACTTTCCATGACAGATGCAATTGCTCTTGAGAAAAAACTGTCAATGCAAGAAATCTCGTATCTTTCAATTCTCGTCGATTCAGAACCAAAAGCTACCTCCTGGAGGAATTTTTTTCTTAAAAACCGCATTGTTGAAATTTTCTCGCCTGCTGAATTTTTTAAGCCAAACCTCGTCCCTTTACTAAAGGGAGCGAGCAGAATCGTATTGACGGTAAAAACGGAAGATGATTTAGAGAACGTGCCACGGTATTTTTCTGAGATGATCTCGATTGCACAATTTCCTCTGATAAAAGGTGCGCCGTTCTGCAAAATACCGATGGAGCATTCTTATGAACTCTATGATCAAAACAATACCCAGATAAAATCTAAACCAACAGCATGTGCTGCCTGTTTATTTACAAACAACTGCCCATCCGCTCAAGGATTTTTGCCAATTCCCCTCATTGATAAGAATAAATTTGAAGATGCATTGAGGTTTTTGCACCATGAAAATACTGCTGCTCGCTTTTAATGTCCAGGAGGATATCTTCCCCCTGGGTCTGAGGTACCTACAGGCATTTGCCAATCAGCACCATCCTGACGTTGATGTGCAAATAAAAGAATTTTCCTTTGGCAACAGGACCGCTTATGCAACCAACAAAAACATCGAGTTGCAGGCGCTAAGCTACATTTTCCTTGAAAAACCCGATGTGGTCGCATTCAGCTGCTACATCTGGAGTGCACAGATGATCAAGGACTTCGCACGCTCAATCAAATCAATGAACCCTGCAATTAAGGTGCTTCTTGGAGGGGTAGAGGTCCAGGAATCACTGCTTGAAAGCTCAATTGATTTCATTATACAGGGGGAAGGCGAGATAGCGTTCAAGGAATTGGTTGATTTTTTCAAAGGTCTTCGAGAGAAGCAGGATATCCATAATATCATGTATCTGGCCAATGGCGTGCTGAAGAAAGGACCAACAGCATTTATTGAAAATCTGGATACAATCCCCATACCGTTTAACAACGATGAACACATTAAATATACGGTCATGCGCCTCGAGACGGCACGTGGTTGCGCCTTTGACTGCTCTTTTTGCCACTATGCCATCCCCCCATTGCGCCATTTTTCGCTTCCATACATGGAGAAATCAATTGCAGAGCTTTTTCGCAGTTATGAATTTAGCTATTTGACAATTTTGGATGGGACATTTAACAGCGATATTAACCGGATGTTTGCGATTCTTGATATGGTTGAATGCGAAGCAAAGAGGAAGATAAAACACATAATTATTCACTGCGAAATGCGGCCGGAGATGCTTGACAAGGAAATCGTTGAGAAACTGCAAAAATATTCCTTTAAGATGAACATCGAATTTGGCTTGCAATCCACCCATCCTGAAGTGCTCAAAGCAGTAAAACGATACACCAATCTCTCTAAGGTAAGAGAAAATCTTGCTTTGCTTGATAATTCTAGCATTAATTACAAGATTGATCTTATGTATGGCCTGCCTCAAGATACTTTTTTTCGGTTTTTGCTCTCTGCACGCTTTATCCTTGACAATGCCAAAAAGCAGCACAATCTTGTTGCACATCACTTCATGCTCTTAAATAACACAGACTCGTTGCAGCATGAAAATGTAGATAGGTATACCGATGCAACAAGCGGCATGGTGATAAGGACCGAAACACAGGATGCATTTGACATCTATAAGACAAAATTATTCCTGGACCTCATCAATGATGAATTGGATGTGTGCAAGCATATACAAAGAAAAAACTGAATGTAACCCGCTGGTTTTTGTATTTAAATTCTCTCGGTGTGCTATCACGTTTTTAGTTCCGGTATTAACCACCTTCGGTGGTTTATATGTACAGATTGAATTTTGAAAAACGTGTTTGGATAGTTAAACAACGACT
>Ga0247727_10008458_pt1 | contig 19098 bp, 17 predicted proteins | sample WisWelCaveWW1625_FD_202498 | JGI IMG/M metagenome (GOLD analysis project Ga0247727, IMG submission 202498) | Biofilm microbial communities from Wishing Well Cave, Virginia, United States - WW16-25 | ecosystem: Environmental > Aquatic > Deep subsurface > Groundwater > Cave microbial mat | place... | reverse complement strand
GTAACGTTCTTGAGTTTATCAAAAAAGCTTATGATGCGCGGTTACGAGGACTGCCTGCGCCATCTCTTTTACCAAATTGAACTTAAAAATTGTGCAATTCACGACTTAAACCCGTGAACGCTTACAGATATATTTCTTGATATTGATCAACTTATTTATGTGCGCGGCCTTAGCAAAACAAACATTCAAGTGCCGCACACACCGCAAAAGCATCCTCTTCGTTCATGCGTGAATAAATGGGTAGTGACAGTGAGCGTTTGTAGATATCATGAGCAACCACAAAATCATCGGCTTTAAAATGAAAACGTGCGCGATACAGTGAATGCATGTGTAGCGGTACAAAATGCACCGATGTAACAATTCCCTGTTCTTTTAGCCGTTCGATCACTTGGTCACGATGTAGTTTATTTTGGTTGGCGTTTAAGCGAATCACATACAAATGATAGCTGTGGGTGTCTTCGGTAGGTAATGTTCGGGTGTCAAACAATGTTTGTTGTGTGAAAAATTTGTCATAAATCTTTGCAATCACCAGACGTTTTTCATGCATGGCCTGCAGACGACTCAACTGTGACAAACCCAAAGCCGCTGACATATCGGTCATATTGTATTTATAGCCAAGTGCCAAAACATCATAAAAATGATGACTTGTTGGTCCATGACGGTTCCATGCGTCCTTACTCAAACCATGCAAACTTAACAAGCGTATGGATTGTGCCCAGTCACGATTGGCAGTGACAGCCATCCCGCCTTCACCTGTGGTCATCGTTTTGGTCGCATAAAAAGAAAAACAACTAATATCAGCGAGTGCACCGACGTTTTGTCCTTTAAAAGAACAAGGTAACGCGTGTGCAGCATCAGCAATGACATAAAGGCCGTGTTTTTTGGCGATGGCTTGAATGTCAGTCATGGGTGCCGCAGAGCCGCCAAAATGGACGACAACAATGGCTTTGGTTTTTTCTGTGATCGCCTTTTCGACACAATTTGGATCAATCTGGTGATCGTGCGCGCGAACATCTACTAAAATGGGTGTCGCACCCACAAAGAGGACCGTCGACGCAGTTGCCGTGAAGGTTAAGGTTGGCACAATGACTTGGTCACCGGGGCCAATCCCAAGCGCCAAAAGTGCAAGATGCAACGCCGCAGTCGCTGAATTGACAGCAACCGCATAGGGCGAGCCTATCACTTGTGCAAATTGCTCTTCAAAAAGCTGGCACTGTTTTCCGGTTGTGAGCCACAGTGATTCCAAAACATTTGTGACCGCACGAATGTCGTCATTGTGAATATCCGGCAAGGCAAACGGTACAATTCTCATGGCGCTGGGGTCGCTGCTGTAGACACTTTGCGATAATAGGCTTCAATAACGACATTGGCATCAAGTCGTGTAAAGAGTACGTTGAACACACTATAAGGAATAAAGCCACCCAAATAATAACTCGCTTGGGTCATGTCACGAACAAGATTTCGTTTGTTGTGGGATAACGCCGGCGTTGTTGTTTGCAACGCATCAGAAGACTGCTTCTGCATGAAATGCAATATACTCAGTATATAATCGCTGTACAAACCACTTGTCGATATATTTTGTAGTTCAAGCGACTCTTTTAGCATGAATTCATTGAGAGATGACACCGTAAAAAACCATTTTTGGCCGCTAAGTTGTAAACCGGTCCAGTTAGTTTTTAGAAGTTGGCACAGCCACGAATCAAAATTAACAGTCATAATGTACAATACGCCGTAGGGCTTGAGCAACTGAATGGCCGTGCGGACCAGCTGTTGCGGGTCCTGTACACTTGCCAAGGTATTTTTTATGACGATGACATCGAATGATTCCGGGACCAAAGACGCGGTTTCAATGGCGCCAACGACCACTTCTAAACCAAGATGGTCATGCACAAATTGTGCGCGTAAGGCACTGGTTTCATAGCCTACAACGTGAAAACCAAGATTTTGCGCGTCATCTAACAAATCACCAATGCCACAACCAATTTCCAGTAGGCGCGGTGAATTTTCCCCTGTGGTAGGATCTAATGCCGATAAACGGGATAAGTCACTTATCGCCAAATCTTGATCATTCTGCCGAATAGTTTGTTTGTACGTGACTAAATATTGTTTAATGGCTTGTAGAATTTTTTTACGGTGACGTGCTAGTTCGCGTCGTTGGGCGCGTTCGTAAATGTAATCTAGATCTTGCACATTCTCGCGCATGTAAAATTTATCGCGCACGCTGTCATGTTTCGGCTCTGACCACGCAAACCCACACTCATAGCAACGTTGCAGTTCTACAGCAGGATGCAGCCAGGCCAGGCGATGTCCTTCTGCGTTACAGACAAGACAAGTGGTCATGGGATAACTCGTGGTTCAAATGCGGTAAAGTCCATTTTAGAATGCCTGTAAAAGCGTTGGCTAAAGCGCTTACCCATAAATCGAAGTCCTAACACATACAAGAGTGTAGAAAAAATAATCCATAGGTCAAACACCCATGTTTTGTTTTCAAGATAATACAGGTCAAGCGCATAACCGACTGCTGTTTTTAAGGGTGGGGAACTTTCACAAATTTGTGCGAGACCCGTAATTCCCGGTAGTACCGCCAAACGTTGGCGAATAGTCGGTGTGTAGTGCTTGAGCATCCAATCAGGGTCAGGCCTTGGGCCAATAAAATGCATGTCTCCTTTTAGAATATTAAACAGCTGCGGCAGTTCATCAAACCCGTGTCGCAAAATTCGACCGATCGGTGTTAGGCGTTTATCGTGTGTTGTCACAAGGGTCTTAAAATCGCCATTCACAAGCATCGGTGCATCAACCACCATGCTGCGAAATTTATAAAGGGTAAACATTCGCCCATCAAAGCCAATGCGTTTGGCTTTATAGATGACGGGTCCCGGTGAGGTTAGTTTGATGCCAATCACAATGAGTAAAAATACTGGTATCAAGAACAAAATGAGAGAGACGGCGATGATGCGGCTCCACATGGTTTAATTGACGTGAATCGTGATTGACTGAGCAGCTTGCCAAGCATGTCTTTTTGCCTGGGAAGGGGTGTCGCCGGTGCAAATGACATATCCCGCGCGGTGATGGCTTGATTGCAGCGCGCGCACACTGTCGCCTTGCTGCACGAACAGTTCCGCCCGCATGAGATAGGGAAAATTCTCAAAAACACCTGACACTGCTTGTACTGTTCCTGGAGGCGCTTGAATATAACAAATAGCTGCAGCTTGATTTTTTGTCGACTGCAGTTGCGGCGTCTTTCCTAAAGCCAAATCAATCACTGCATCGACCATTGAAACTCCTGTGGATAACGGCACCAAATCAGTTGTAATGTAATCACCACCCAAACGAGCGCCAACTTCCATAATATAGGGAGTACCCTCTTGTAATTTTATTTCCGTATGACTGGCACCGTAGGTGCAACCAAGTGCATTCAGAGCATTTTTTGTAACGGTTATAACCGCTGATTGTTCGGGCGTGGATAACAGGGTGGGTTGTACGTGGCCTAATTCAACAAAATGGGGTTCAAGTGACGTTGTTTTATCGGTGATCTGAATGACGTGATGGTCGTGATTAAAGCTTAAAGTTTCAACACTGACTTCAGGTCCATGAATAAGCTGTTCCACCAATACTTCTTGGTCTTCGCTGTATTTTTGCGCAAAAACAAATGCATGCTCCAGCTCGTACATGTCACAGACGACGTTAACGCCGCGACTGCCGCTACTTGTTGTTGGCTTCAAGATAACAGGAAGGCCTATGGCGTCTGCAGCTTTTTGTGCTTGCGCGAAGTCACCCGTGCGCCGGTAATTTGGAATTGGCACTTGGGCTGTATTGAGGGCGTCGCGCATCAGCCCCTTGTGTCGCGATTTTTTTGCCGTATCAGTTGTCAATCCTGGTAAATTCAGTTGTTTTGCAACCTGAGCCGCTGTTAGCACTGCCAAATCAGTACATAACGTTAATATAGCCGTTACCTGTCGAGCACGTGCAACATCTAAAACACCCTCAGTATCACAGATGTCAATGACATAGTTTTCATGCGCATGTTGAAAGGCTATTGCATGTGGATCTTTATCAATGCCTATGGTTTTAATATTGCGTTGTTTCGCGCGGATGTAGGCTTGTTGTTGCAGGGGACCCGCGCCCAGGATCAAAAGCGACAACGTCTACCATCCACATCCGTAATCCGGTGGGGTGCAGCAGAAACAACTATTGAAACGTCCATCACAAACACAACTTGCACCAGTACCGCAATCACCATTGATGGGTTGAGAGATACATTCCAATAACTGTGTTTTAGTGTCAAGTGCGCATTGGTATTCCTCACAGGTTGTGCTGGCACCACAATTCTCACCAGGATTTCTAATTTGTTTATAAATACAGCCACCGCCGCTGTGGCAATCACCGTCATTGGCATAACAAGTGCTAGGCGGATTGTGACAGTCAACGGGCCCTGGTACGCATTGACCGTTGCCATCACACAGATCGGGTTGACTTACCGAACCTGTACACACTTTATTGTCAGTGCACTTGGTGGAAGAACTTGCCGAAAGCCAACTTTCGGGGCTGGTTCTTGCATTACATAACTGGCAAACATTAACGGGATTGCTCGATAAATCGGCTCGATAAAGGCCCCCAATACAACATAAGCAACACTCGTTGTCGCTATAACACGTTTGTGAACTGTCATCTAAACACGTCCCAGGGGAGAACGGGTCCGTGAATTGGCACAGACCCCCACAAATACCTTTTTGGCATTGAACGTCTTTACAAATACCGTCTAGTGGATCACAAATTAGATTACCAGTACAAGTCGTCCTCACACCTAACTTACAAACCCCACCACTCGCCTCAGCACCACCATCACAAAAATCTTTGGTGCATTGATCGTTGTCAGATTCACAAGGAGTTGAACTGGGCAAGGGTTCATAACCACACCCACCATTCACTGGGTCACACCTGCCAGAATTGGCCTTCTGACAGACGTTTGGACTATTGCAGGTAAGTTTGGCAATGTCTGGAACACACGTGTTACTATCACCACACTTGTACTGTTGACATGGATCTGTGGTGGGACAGTCTGGTGTTGCCATACACTCAACACACGCCCCTCCTGAACATACTCCACCTTTACCATTATCCAATAAACATTTTGTACCGACTTCAGCATTTTTATAGATGCATTCGCCTAATGAACAATAAAGATAGGTTTTACAATTGCCATTTGCCGTGACCGGGCAGTTCTTAGACGCGCAAGCGTTTTCACAGGCTTCTTTGCAATTGGCTACACTATGCGGCTGGAGCGGTTTGGCATCATCAATACAGACACACTTACCCTCCTCTTCTCTACTTTCACTTTCATATTCGTGGCAATATTCTTTTTGGTCGTCGGCATGGACAAGACAATGAGATGCTTTTGCTAAACAAATTTTATCGATGTGGACACACGTTCCAGTTCCCAAATTGCAGGTATCTGTTGTACACGCTTTATTGTCATCACACGATAAAGTTGGATACACACACTGACCCTTCTCATCACAGCTTGCCCCTGCTCTTACTTGGCATTTGCCGGGGTTTGTACACAAATCTGGTTTACAAGGACTGGTCGTCAGCGTGCCACTTTTCGCGGCACAAAAATTTCGTTGGCAACTCTGATTTGCAGGGCAATCAGGGTCTGTTTTACAACTTTTTGTACAAACATTGTTAAGACAAACAAGCGCTTGTTTGTAATCACAGTCGACATTGCTCGTACAATGGTCCCCTTGTAATTTGGGGGTCGTGGTAGACGTACAAGCCGACAAAACGCTCAGAACTAGCGAACAGCACAACGTTAACTTTTTAATCATCATTGCCAAACTCTTCCTTATAAAAAACAACAAAACGCGTGATTTTGTCAGCGGTATCGCTTAAGCTGCACGCAAATCACCGTTGTGCAAAGGTTAAGAAAAACTATATCGCGACTGGACTTAAAATGACAATACCATTGAGTTACAAAGGAAAACACTGGTCGTTACCCGAAAAAACGCCGGCAAATGCCATCTTTGTGGCTTCTGAATTCCGCGAAGCCATTTTAACGCAACGTGGCATTGTGGAACCTGCGGCACAAGCTCTGTATTTGCAGCCAAAGCTGTCCCAGCTTCCAGAACCCTTACTACTCGCTGATATGGAAGCGGCTGTTTCGCGGTTAGTGTCTGCCATCAAACAAAAACAGCTGATTGCCATTTATGGTGATTACGACGTGGATGGTGTTTGTTCTGCCACCTTATTGGTGGATTTTTTGCGACAAGTTCAGGCCAATGTTTGCTACTATATTCCTGATCGTATGCGCGAAGGTTATGGCTTAAACGCAGAAGCCGTACAAACTATTTGCCAGACGGCAAACGTACTGATCACAACAGATTGTGGGATTACAAGCCATCACGAAATAACGATTGCTAAGAATTTGGGCGTGGATGTCATCGTCTGTGACCACCATCAAGTACCAGAAAAATTACCGCCGTCTTTTGCCAATCTTAATCCACATCGACTTGATTGTAACTATCCATTTAAAGACCTGTGTGCCACAGGGGTTGCTTATGTACTCGCCATCGCCCTAAGACGCGCGTTAAGAGACGACCATTATTTTCACAACATCCGTGACCTGTGCACCGCGCGCGCGCATGGCGGTAAAAGCTTCGTGACCAGGAGTATCTAAAAACGTAACGGCACCTTTTGCTGTTTTTACCGTATAGGCACCGATGTGTTGGGTAATGCCCCCTGCTTCACCTGCAGCGACACGAGTTTTTCTAATTGCGTCTAATAAAGAGGTCTTGCCGTGGTCAACGTGACCCATGACCGTAACAATTGGTGGACGAAGTTGTACGTCGGCATCCGAAATCTCGTCGTGGTCTTCCAAAATATCGGTTTCTGCAAAAGCAATCGATTCGAGTTCTACACCGTAGTCCGAGGCAATAATTTGCGCTGTTTCAAAATTAATAACCTCGTACTGACCAGCTTGAATTTCATATCCTGCTAGTTTTTCTAATACGTCCATGACTTTAACGCCCAACTGATGCGCCAAGTCTCCCACCATAATGGTTTCTTTCATTTGGATGGCGCTTTGTGGACCTTTTGCACGCAACGTTTCCGGGTTAACGTCTTGCAACGATTTTGCTGTTTTTTTCCTTTTGAGTCGCGCCGGGTGTTTCATCCGTTCACGCATTTCCACCATCTCACGTTTGGTGGGGGCTTTGACTTTTTTAGCCACTTTTACGGTAGATTTGCCTTTTCCATCACGGTCGACGTCGACCATTTCACGGCCGCGGCCGTAGGGATCGTGCACAACTTTGAGCTCGGTTACGGTACCAAACTTTGGTGACAATTTGGATGCGAATTGTGAATCACCTGCAAAACCCTGTTGAGAACCGCCACGACGGGCAGCTCCTTGCCGGTCTCCCATACGTTCAAGCAACTTGCTGCGATCAATCATACGCACAACACCGGGGCCACTTTTTTGTTGTTCTGGAGTGCGTGGGTTTACCTGCGCAGAGGTCTCATGGGTGCGTTCTGGTTTGCTTGGCTCGTTTTGGCTGGATTGAATAGGCGAACTTTCCTGCGGTTCACGGTCGGTCTCAAGGACTGCTTGTTGTTGAAGCGCTTGTTCTTCGGCAGCGATATGGGCTGCTTCTTGTTCAAGCCGTTGTGTTTCTTCGAGCGCGGCTACCTCGGCCAGCTGAGCCGCTTCAGCTTGTGCTTTTTCAGTGTCCTTCTTGCGTACAATGACCATGCCTGGGCGTTTTGCTTCAATTTTTTTTAGCGGTTTTAATAAAGCAAGGCGAGCCTCTCGTTCATCCACAGAACTTGAGTGACTCGCAACAGTGACACCAGCAGCACGTAGCCGGTCTAAGGCATCTTTATTTTCGATACCCATTTCTTTGGCTATTTCATGCACCCGTTTCTTAGTCATATTTTTTCCTTATCATAAAAACAACTTATCCCGTTTATCGGGATTAGGCATTTGCGGTTTGCGCGTTGGTCTTCATATCTCCTTGCGGCTTGGTTCGTCCAGAGCGCAGCGGTTTTGTTTCTAATGCTTCCGCGTCAAAGGGTAGTTTGGCGATACCATCGACAACGGTAATGCCACAGGCTTCCGCTTCTTTTTTGATTTCAGTTTCTTCAGTGAGCCACAAACTGGCTGCATAATGTATTTGTTTGGCTTTGTTTTCGGCGAGCCCGGCGCTGTTTGCCAATTCATTAACATCACTTGCGGCCAGCTGTTCCACCGTGTGAATACCGTGTTCCGTTAATAGTTTGAAAACATTTTCACCCACGCCGCGCACTTTGCGCAAACGCGTTTCTGGCGCAAGCTGTAGAATTTCTTGAAAACGCTTGGCTGCTTGAACGGCACGGGTTACTTTGTCAGCGTCCATTTTGGCGCGTTCTTCATCGATACCCTCTTGAACGGCAACGGTTTCAGCACTTTGCAACACTTTCTTCAAAGTTTCGTCATTCATGCCAGGAAATTGTAATAAAAAACTATGGTCTGCTTCGGCCAATTGTTTTGCTGAACGAATACCGTGGTTATAGAGCGATTGAATCAAAAACTCATTGATACCGTCGATACGTGCCAAAGTATTCCAGGCACGGTCTTTAATTTCTTGAATACGTGACTCGGAGTGAATATCAAGGCGCCAACCGGTCAGCTGACTTGCCAAGCGCACATTTTGACCTTTACGACCAATGGCCAGTGACAGTTGGTCGTCAGGAACAATAATTTCCATCGTATGGTTTGCTTCGTCGATTAAGACGCGGCTTACTTCTGCCGGTTGCAGAGCGTTACACACAAACGTTGCTGTGTCTTTTGAAAACGGTACGATATCGATTTTTTCACCCCGTAACTCTTGTACAACAGCTTGTACACGTGATCCTTTCATGCCAACGCAAGCACCCACCGGGTCAACATCGCGATCGCTAGAACTCACAGCAATTTTTGCGCGCGTGCCTGGGTCGCGCGCGGCGCTTTCAATTTTAACAATATGTTCAGCAATTTCTGGTACTTCAAGTTCAAACAATTTAACGAGTAGTTCGGGGCACGTTCGCGATAAAATAATTTGTGGACCGCGCGCTAGTTCATGAACTTCAATAACATAAGCTTGTACGCGATCAGACACACGATAGGTTTCGCGCGGACATTGTTCTTTAAGCGGCAACACCGCTTCAGACCGACCCAAATCGATCACAATATTGCCACGTTCAAAACGCCGCACAATACCCGTAACAAGTTCACCTTTGCGGTCTTTGTATTCGGCATAAACAATATTGCGTTCAGCGTCACGCAAGCGTTGAATGATCACTTGCTTGGCGGTTTGCGCGGCAATGCGACCAAAACTGCGTCTGTGCATTTTTAATTTTAAAATGTCGCCGTATTCTGTGTCTTGTTCCGAGGCAGCTTCTGCATCAACATCAAGATAATAGATGGGGAACATCATTTCGTCGCCAATTTCCACTTCAATGCCCCGTTCTTGTGCTTCTTTCATGCTAATTTCGTTGAACGTATCCTCAACATTTTCAACAACACGAATGGCTTGGCTTAAGTCGACAGCACCTTTTTCTTCATTAAACTGTGCGACCAAATTACGTTCAAGACCAAACTCGCGCTTGGCCGCGGTTAAAATGGCTTCTTCCATGGCGCGTACAAGGACTGAGCGGTCAATGCCTTTGTCCTTGGCTACTTGGTCTAGTACAACACTCAAATTAGCTTCCATAGTATTCTCCTAATTATGCTGTGTAAATTCTGGCACCAATTTGGCGCGTTCAATGATATCGTACGTGATGGTGTAGGTGATATTGTCAACAGTCATGGAGATGTTTTCTGCTGTTGCTGCTTGTAGTTGGCCAGGAAACCGTCGCCTGCCTTCCACGGGTATTCGTGTTGTGACATGGATTTTTTTGCCAACGTATTTTTGAAAATGTGCGGGTCGAACAAGCGGACGATCAAGCCCGGGGGATGAAACTTCAAGATGATATTTACCAATACTATCGGAAATACCCTGAGCATCAAAAACGTCACTGAGAAAACGTGACACACGTACACAATCATCTAAACTAAAACCATTTTGTTCATGGTCAATAAATAAACGCAGGATTTTTGATTGTGGTAAATATTCAACCAGCACCAATTCGTAGCCTTGAGCCGCTAGCAATTCTGAGGCAATCGCCTCAACCGTTTTTGCGACATTGGCAACACCAACAACTTTGGCTGGTTGATTCATGTGGTCAGTTTGTTCTAATTCATACATGTTCGCATCTGCCCATGTTGCTACGTGGACGTTTACAAAAAACTTCCGCGAAGCTTTTTCGCTCACTCTTTGTTGCTAATTTTTACTTTAATTCGCCTTAATTCGGTGGACCAGAAACTTGGATCACAACAAATAATGCTAATCAGTTGTTCGAGCCTTCGACACTAGAACAAAGAGCAATTCCGTTATAACAGAAACGTCATTTTTAGGCAACAGCAATGCTACATCTGTCCCCTCGTCTCCATCAGCCATATTGGCAAGCGTGTTCTTACCTCTTGCCATAAATGCAAAAAATCGCTTTTATACTCCTTTCGTGTTTGACGTTTCTGAACCCCATGTAGTTATTCTCGGCGGTGGCTTTGCTGGATTGAATGCCGCACGCGCCTTAAAAAATGCAGCCGTTCATATTACCTTGGTTGATAAACAGAACTATCATTTGTTTCAGCCGCTGTTATATCAAGTTGCAACTGCACAAATTTCTGCTCCGGAAATTGCCATGCCCTTACGCAAAATTGTTAGTCACGCCCACAACACCACCGTATTTTTGGCTGAAGCGACGCGTATCGATGCGTCTAAAAGACGGGTGTATTTAAGCGACGGGGAATTAGACTATGACTATCTAATTGTCGCCTGTGGTGCCAATCACAGTTATTTTGGCCACCCCGAATGGGAAGAACATGCACCGGGTTTGAAAACCGTCCCGGACGCCTTTGAAATTCGCCGTCGTATCTTGTTTGCCTATGAAGCAGCTGAACGAGAAACCGACAGCGAACGGCAGAAAGAGTGGCTCACATTTGTGGTCGTCGGTGGGGGACCAACGGGAGTGGAACTCGCCGGCGCTTTGGCAGAAATTGCACATCATGCTTTTGTTCGTGACTTTCGAAATTTTCGTTCCAATGAAGCAAAAATTATTTTATTAGAAGGTTCCAATCGGCTGTTGCCGCCTTTCCCCAGTGATTTGTCGACGCAGACAGAACGTCAATTAAAAAACTTAGGCGTCGATGTGCGCACGGGCGCGGTCGTGACCCATGTAGATGGTTTTGGCGTTAGTGTCGGCCGAGAACGCATCAAGACGCGTACCATTTTATGGGCCGCAGGTGTTGAAGCCTCGCCGATTGTCAAATCATTGGGAGTACCGCTTGACCGAGCGGGTCGTGTCCTTGTGCAACCAGACTTAACCATTCCAGGGCAAGAAAATGTCTATGTTGTCGGTGACTTGGCTGCGTGTCGTTATCAAGAAGGTTTTGTGCCCGGAGTAGCACCGGCAGCGATGCAACAAGGAAAACACGCGGCAAAAAATATTGCACACGCGTTGCGCAATGAACCAAAACTTCCGTTTCATTATTTTGATAAAGGTTCGATGGCTACGATAGGCCGCTTTGCCGGCGTTGCCGTATTTGGTCGCTGGCATTTATATGGTTTTACAGCTTGGATCACATGGCTTGTGGTGCACATTTTTTTCCTGATTGGTTTTCGCAATCGTTTGGTAGTGCTGTTTGAATGGGCTTTGGCTTATGTTACCTATCAACGGAGCGCGCGATTAATTTTAACAGGCGTCAACAATCCCTACAGTTCCACAAAACATCACACACAGATCACATAGCGCGACGGGGGTCGCAAACCAAAGGCAAAGCCTTTTAGTTCATGTAAAAATCGTCGCGCCATACAAAGAATTAAAACGTTAGTAGTACAAAGTACCCCGCATTGAGAAATTAATCCGCCTCGCGTGAGCTATAATCGCAAGGGTTCGGTAATTTTTTCTGGTTCATAATACGGACTAAGTACATTATAAACGGCTTTACCCACCAGCGCGATGGTTTTTTCTGCAGCACTCGATTTTAGAAAATCTTTGGCGCACATGGCGACCACAATTGGCTTGTCTGTTTGCAAATACATGATGCCGACGTCGCACATGCGTCGTATTTGTGTTCCTGTCTTATGTGCAAGTTTAATCGAGTCAGGAATTAGCCCGCGTAACCGGTGTTCGCCTGTTTTACAGGCTAACATTTTTTGTAACATGTGTTCGTTCAACTCATCATTAAATATTTCTTTTTTAGCTATTTTTTCTAAAAGTCGGCCCACCGCCAGCATACTGGCTGAATTTTTTAATTCGCGGTAATAAATGTCAAAAGCGCGATTGAGGTCGTTTGCTGTCCAACTATTTTGTTTGATGTCTAATAATGTTGCGAGTTTTTTCGCTCGTGATTCAAAGGGCGCCTCGTAAAGTTCAAAGACTTGTAGTGGGGTGAGTTGAATGGCGCGTGGGTCCAAGTGTTTGAATACCAAGCGTCTGACGTCTAATAAGGTGGTAATAGGGCCAAATCCCAAAAACCCTAAGTGTACAAGTGTATCATCAACTGTTTGTGGCTCAAGGTAGCGCAACAATACGTCTGTTGCGACGTTATCACTGACCGCCATCATTTGGGTGAGTAGTTCATCGATAGAAATTTCCGTCCCAGGCGGCAAACGTTTTAAATCCCCAGACCCATCGCGTAAGTCTTCAATCGTTAAAGTAACTTTATCTTCTAAAGTAATTTCCCCTTGTGCCACCTGGCCATAGACTGCAACCATCACCGGAATTTTTACGGCAGACGCCAGATACATCGGGGTCGAGGCATTAAATGTGTAGTCGTGTTGCGTGGTAATATCTTTGACATAGAGTGCGAACTCACCATCAAAATGTTTGGCTATTTTGAGCACTTGGGTTTGCAGTGACACCGGCCAATAGGGTAGCGTAACGTCGGATTGGCCCTGGGCCTTTTCTGAGCACGCAATTAAGGTCAGGACGGTAATACATGTTAAAAGGAGATTGTGAGGCACTCTGTTAATCCTATGGGGCTAAGTTCGTGATTGTTTTAAATTGATTTTAACACCTGTTATAATTACGGATATTGCGACTGCCAAGGCAAATAACGCCACGGTTAATGACAATGCCTGGGCATAGTTTACATTTTCTCGCAGGTCAAACAGGTCACGAAACACAATAAATAAAATTATAATGTGAAAGTTAAAACAAAACAATGACTCTTTACCCACCGCCACAAAGGGCGCAAAAATCTGTGGAACCAGTGGAAATAAATAGAGTACCAGGGAAAAAATAATAAGCGCCCCGCCCAAAGAAAAACTCATAAAACGCATATTCGGTGGATGTTTTCCAGCGTTGTGGGCAAGTGCCCGCAACACGTTTTCTAGGTCGTCGTAGTACTGCCACAAAAAACTCGCCAAAAGCGCTATTCCCAAGGCCAGGCAAACTCCTGCTAAAGTTTTAACGGGATTTTCAAGGTGTTTCAAAAAGAAAATTTCGCCAAGAGTTATGGCGGCAAGAGCTAGGGCACCGCGTGTCAAGACGCCAAAACAATAAGCACCACGCGTTTCGACAATAATGGCTTTGAGTTGCCATAGCCCCCAAAAATCGAATGATTCTCGTAGAACCTGCGCTAAAAATAACATTGCATAAATCGTTATTAATTTTGTACCAATAGACATCTTAGCCCATAGCGGTAGCACAAGGGGCAACAACAACAGCAACCAACCATAAAATTGTAAAATTTCCACGTAATCAGGAAACTCTATAAATAACAAGCGTTCGTAGATTTCGTCCCAACTATAATTTTGATACATCTGCACAAACGTTAATAGTTTGTACCAGACCATGACAATCAAAGCGCGTTTCCATAGACTCAGCCGCATCTTCGGCCAACGGGGTGTTTTTGTGCCTTGCAAATAGACCAAGGCAACGGCAACTCCAAAAACCAAAATAAACAGGGTCGAAGAAAATTTGGTGATGGCATGAATGGGAACAACCGCAAGGTCAGGCAATTTTTTGATAGGAATAAGCCCGTTAATAATGTGACTTAAAAACATCAGCGCAATGGCGATGCCACGAGCGGCGTCCAAAGATTCAAAACGTGAGGAAGTCATAGAGGCTCTAGAGCTTTCGCGGGGTGAATTTGATCTTTTCCAGGTAACATCAATACTTTTATACCGCAGACGAGGGACCCCCCCCTAGAATAATTTTTGGCGGCGTTCGGGCTTATCCTGCTCACGACAATATCAAGCAAACGACAACCAAAGTGCATGAGGAGGTAGTGGATGGTTGCAAAAGGTCTGGAGGATAATAACGTCGTAATCGTCAAATCACGCAGGTTTAACAGCCATTGTGTTGGTGAATGCGGGAGTTTGTTTTGAATGGATGCCACCCATATTAAACGCCTGTTAGGGTTTTTAATTATATTAAAGATAATATCCGGAACAGCGTCAGCCGTAAAAATTTTCCCAAACAACCATTGTAACGGGTATTCGTAGCCACCCACTCGTGCTGTTTCAATAATATAAGGCCAGTTGACGGAATAGTCTTTTAAAAGCTGTTTTATGTCAGATGTGTGTTTGTCATCTAAGAACATGGCGTGATTGGCATAGTGAATTGCTGCGTAGAGTACCTGGTGTTCTGGCGACAATGATAAAATCATGCCATCGCAACTAGGATAATTGTACGCGTCGTTAAAACACGCTGTTGTTGACAAGTGAAACCACGGCCTATTGGCAAGGTCTTGGTGTACATCGATTGGTAATTCGTCATTTTGATATTCGGGAAATAGGGTTTGTTCTTTTTGGACCCTCCCACTGATTGGATAACGTGGCGATGTTTTGCTGACGTAGCCATTTGCCATGAGTATCCTTATTGCCCGTTTATAGTTTTTTTGTTGCACGAGAATGTCAATGTCGTAACCCGTGCGCTCGCCCGAGCCTTTATACAGAACAGGATCAGCCCAAGCACCCTTTAAAATGAGCGTTCTAAGCCCTTCCTCCAGAAGCAGCGCGACAATTTTTTGGCGTTGTTTTTTGACGACAAGACTTCGATAAAGCGATCGCTCTCTGAATTTAGTCTTTTCCAAGTACCTATACTTTGCACGGCCGCAATTTGCTACTTTTAAAAATGCTAAATTTATTACAAAGTCTTGATTTCTGACCTATGTGCAAAGTATTTGTTTGTTTGAAAATGCTCAAATTCATCCCGCGCGAAGTATAGAATACTTTGCACAAAGTTCTGCGATCAACACTTTTTTTGCGCCGTTTTTTCAACAAAAAGATACAACACAACAGATGAATCGGTGCGAGGTTCATGGCTGAACATCCTGTGCCGGTGGTTGTTGCTACACTACTGGATGATTTGGTATTTTGTGAAGCTGGCGTGGTGATGCCTGAGGTATCATCGTTATTATTGTTGTCGTTATTGCCCGGATCAACAAGTGTGTCAGTGCAGCCAGTTTTATCAAAGGTGCACGTATTTGGCTTGCAACTCAGGGACCCTGAAAAAGTACTCCCTAACAAGGTTTTGCAGGTTTCACCGTCTAATTCGGGGCCGTCACATTCTTCATTGGGGTCGAGAAGATTGTTGCCACATCCCCCTACACAATTGATGGTATCAAACAGGCAGGTGGTCGGATTACAAGTGAGCGTTCCGCCTCCTGTATAGCTAAGCGATTCGCAGGTATCTGCTGCGGCAATGTTACCATCACAATCTTCAGCTCCTTCAACCGTTAAATTGCCACAGGTATTGCACGCTGCAGTATCGAACTGGCACGTTGCCGTGCAGGCGAGTGTTCCGCCGAAAAATCCCTGGACATCCTTGCATTGTTTGTTGTTCAGGGCAGTCTTGTCGCATTGTTCAGGTCCCTCAATCGTGCCACCTCCACATAGTGTACTGGTTGGGACCCCTGGATTACTAACAATTGAGGTGGTTACAGGCGTTAGAGTGTTGCCAGTAGGTTCACCAAGTTCTAATCCATTGACATAGCCATCACCGTCGGCATCCGCCTGCGCTAACGGCGCGTTCCATTGTACGGCGGCGGTAGTAATATTACCTCCAAGAGTCGCTTCAACTGCTTTACCAAAAGGATTACACGAATTATTGCCACACGGTTGGCCACCTGCAAGGTGACAGGTTGAACAGCTAAATTTTGCACCATTGGGGATTTGGTCAACACGGAAATTTCGTGCCCGGGAAGCTGTAGGTGCCAGTAGGTAGCATCCTATCAAGATGTGAAGAAATAATTTCATTGCTAGTCATACAAAGTATACACGCGCTGTTTAATTTGTAACATTAAATTCGCAGTGAGTGCTGCGATAGACAACAAATCGGTGTTGACAACTGTCAACGCTTCCATGCATCTTAAGATGAGCCATGGCCCAAGCAGTTGATTTTCATATTCGAGACATATTAACGCGTGAAGAAATTCGCAACCTGAGTAAAACAAAAGATATTTTGGGATGGCTTGATTTGTTGACAACTTGGGGAATGATTGGTGGCTGTTTTGTACTATTGGCTTGGAAAAGTAATTTTATGACTGTGCCAATTGCTTTAATAATACTTGGCGGCCGGCATTTGGCGCTCGCCATTTTAACCCACGATGCGGTGCACAATGCAATGTTTCAGTCGCGACGCCTCAATCAGATCGTCGGCACGTGGCTGTGTGCTTATCCTGCGCTGTTGGATTTTCAGCGCTATCGAACCCATCATTTGCGACACCATGCATATACCGGAGAACCACAAGATCCTGATATTTCGCTTGTGGCACGTTTCCCGGTCACCAGACAGGCAATGTTTCGCAAGGTCCTCCGCGATTTGAGCGGCGTCGCCGCCTTGAAACGATTTATCGGGATAGTTTTAATGGCAACAGGATATATTGAATATACTGTCGCTGCGGACGTCAGAAAGGTCGACCAAACCGGTAGGGGGTGGCGAGACATAGTAAAGGATGCAATCATTTATCTGCATGGACCCATTATCTTTCATGCAGTATTTTTTTATGTGCTCTATGTTTCTGGGCATCCACATCTCTATCTATGGTGGTGGGTTTCGTGGGCAACAACCTTCAGTTTATTCATAAGACTACGCTCAATTGCCGAACATGCATGCACGGGTGTGGCAGACGATCCTTTAATGGCTACACGGACTACATCAGCTTCGATAGTGGCACGCCTTACCGTCGCTCCCCACCACGTCAATTATCACTTGGAGCATCACTTGCTGATGAATGTTCCTTCTTATCATTTCAGGACGATGCATCGATTATTAACAGAACGTGGCGTGTATCAACGTGCGTGTTATTCGCAAAGTTATATTGAATTGTGGCGTTATGCCATCAAAAATGGTTGAAATGAATTATACTTTGCACGGCAGCAATTTGCTGCTTTGTAAAATGAAAACTTTTACAAAATTCTTGATTTCTGGCCTAGGTGTCCCAGCGGCATTTTACGTAGGCCGCTGGGATTTGCTTGAAAAAGGATCAAATTCATCCCGCGTGGGTTCGTTCGGTTTACATGTTATTACAAACAAAACATTTTGACGGTGTGTTTCAATCGAGTATTCGCGTTTATATTGATGCATAGGTTGCTATTCGAACCATGAGCTGCAATCGGCCGGACGTAGTCTTAATGTGTGAAGGCTTTAACTTACACGCGTTTGTGTATGTTGCACAACGCGACCGTGTACCCGTATCGACGTTCTGGCCTGCCCTACGACCTCGAACACGGCAATGACTGGTTTGGCAAAGACTACAAGAGTCCATGATTTTGGTACCCAACAAAAACTGTCAGATTGGTTTTTCATGATGTGATTCTAGCTGATTTTTAACCCAATGCAGTGCACGCTCAAGACCTATGTCAAGGGCAACGCGCATGATGGGACCCAAAAACGGCCAGTGGCTAGTAAGGCGGATTTGCCATTCCAAAAGTGTTCCATTTGTATCCTCTTTAAGCGTAATGGTTCCGCGATGCTTAACCGGTAAGCCTTTGATAATCGTGTAGGCCATGCGCCGAGGCGGTTCAAATTCCACTATTTCTTCCAGTAGCGTTAGCCCAGCAACGTTAATTTTACGAATGGCCCCCATGCCGTTTCGCGGTGAACCTTCTTTGACAAGGATGCTTCCTGTAATCCCCGGCCAATTGGCCATATCCTCATGATCTGCAAGACGGTTGAACACAGTGCGCGGTTTACATGCAATGTATAAACGCTTAAGGATTTCTTTTTCAGCAATAAGATTGATCAGCCTGTGTAACATAATCATGATATACCGTTTTAAGGCATGTGTCCCATTAGGATTGTTGTAGTGAAGCAACAATGTCTTCGTTTATTTCTGAGCCAACATATTTTTTGTTAAAGCGCTGCGCCAAAAGTGCGTGCAGTGTCATGAACAGCTGCGGTGCCTGGCCTTTGAACCAAAAGAAAAAACCCGCCAAAGCCGACGTTGGAATATAGAGCCGTCTACGACCCGCTTTCCGTAAAATGACCTGCGCTGTCGTTTTTGGACTTATGCCAAACCATTTTATAAGTTGCGTGTGAGAAACACGACTTTGGCTCGATAAATTATTGTAACGAAACATTTGCGTGTTTACAATAAAGGGAAACACAACGCTCACTCTAACACCCAAATGCCGTAACTCAGCATAAAGGCATTCGCTAAGAGCCGTAACCGCTGCTTTCGTGGCCGCATAGGCTGAGAGCCCTGGGGGTGAACAAAAAGCTGCAACACTGGCAATGTTAATGATGGTTCCTGATTTCTGTTCGCGCATTTTTGGTACAAATACCTGACAGCCATAAACTACGCCATTTTTATTGATGCGATCAATGCGCTCCCAAACGGCGTTTGAACACTCATGAAAATCATATACGTCGCCAACACCAGCGTTATTAATCAATAAATCAATACCCTTCGTTTTTCTAGAAAATTCGTAAGCGTTCACGGGTTTAAGTCGTGAAATGCAAAATATTTAAGTTCAATTTGGTAAAAAAATTGGTGATAGGGATCGACAGCCGTAAAAATTAGTGCGATCAAGAACG
>Ga0247727_10008457_pt1 | contig 19100 bp, 19 predicted proteins | sample WisWelCaveWW1625_FD_202498 | JGI IMG/M metagenome (GOLD analysis project Ga0247727, IMG submission 202498) | Biofilm microbial communities from Wishing Well Cave, Virginia, United States - WW16-25 | ecosystem: Environmental > Aquatic > Deep subsurface > Groundwater > Cave microbial mat | place... | reverse complement strand
GGGGCACCGCCGGAAAGTTCCCCTTTGGCGGGGGGAACCCAGAAACACAGCCCGAGACAAAACAGTAACAGGACTTCCTTCATGGGCTCCACCCTCGATTTTCTTTAGTGGCAATCGATGTCCGCGCCGTGCTCGTGGCAGAAAAGCGATACCGTCTTGACCTCGCTTCCATCCCGATAGGTGATCTTGGCCTTCGCGGAGATGCCCTGTGAGGAGCGCTCGATGGCAAGCCCCGACACCGAGTCGTAAAGCGCCTGGCCCTGAGTCTCCAAGAAGTGTTCGGTTGCGGCATGCGTCGCCTGCCTGAGCTCCTTGGCACCCCAAACAGCCTGGGCCTCGGAAGCAAGAAGGGAAGTTGCCGCAATGACGACGGGAAACATCGCAACGATCTTTTTCATGAGCGTATCCTTTCGGTTATGTCCCATTTGTCGCCGTAATGGGTTGTGGATCGAGCAAAGAGCGGGATGCTTCTCCCGCCCGAGCGACAAAACGATAGAGCCTCTCGCCCGAGAGAATGACCACGGACAGGAGAAACATCACCATCACGATGGCCGGGACCGTGGGAAGCCGCGTGTAGTTCAGGGAAAGCACGAACCCGATGAGGGCGCTGGCAATCGAGACGAGTGCGCACAGAATGAAATGAGCCTTGAGCCCCTTCGAGCTCACGAAGCTCATGAGAGAGGTCGGAAGAAAAAGCATCGCGATCGTAAACAGGAAGCCCAAAAACTGAACGGAAAGCGACAACATGACGAGCGTGATGATCTTGAAAGCCCATGTCCCTCGCCGATCGCCCGCGGAGGAGACGAGGTTCCCGAAAATCGCAAGCTCGAAGGACTGGTTCGAGACGGACTTAGCCAGGACAGCCAGGACAGTGAGACAGAGGAGCGACACAAGCGACGTGACTTGTGAATCGAAAATCGTGAGCGTCGCGAGATCCCCGAAGTAAACTTGAGCCATATGGCTTTCGAGCGCCGGAAACGCCGCGCTCACGAGAGAACCGGCTCCCAGAAGGAACGCGAACACGAACGCGAAAAGCGTGTTGCGCGAGGCCATCCGCCCCGCTACCAGGCGATCGGTCGCGATGATTGTAATGGCGGAAAGCAGAACGGCACACCCCAGGGGACCTATTGCGCCAAGGGGAGTTCCTTCGAAAGAGTGAAGAAAGCCGATTCCGGCCAGCACTCCCACCATGGCTCCCTGACCCACGCACAGTGTCTGCATCGCCCGATCGCGGGTCGCGAGCTGAACGCCCAAGAGAGCAAGCGCCGGAGCCGCGAGCGCTCCCGCCACAATCGTCCATTTGTAGAGTGAAAAAAGGCTCATCATGCCGTCCCCCTTCCTGAAGTCATTGAGTCAAGATCGAGGCAAAGCATGTCGAATTGCCGTTCCTCGTCCTCCGGAAGTCCCTGGTGACACACCATGACCGCGGCTCGCTCTCCCTTTGACTCGGAAGGCTTGAGGAAGCGGGCCATGAACCGAATCATGGCTTGGCGGCTCTCCCCATCCAGATGGTTCATGGGCTCGTCGAAAACAAGGAGCCTCGGATTCTTGAGAAGTGCCCTCGTGAGCAGCGTGCGCTTTCGCTCTCCACCACTCGCGGTATTCCAGGCGGTATCGAGCTGGTCCTCGCGCAAGAGCTCGAAGGGAGCGATATCGTCCCAGGTTATTCGCCTCCCGTGCGAGAAATCGAGCACATCCCGGAGTGTCAGCGGAAAGTGGACCTCGGTGTTCTCGAGCTGAGGCATGTATTCCGTTCTTTCCGGCGGAATGTATCGACGCACCGAGCCCTTCATTACAGGAAACTGGCCCAGGAGAATCTTGAGCAAAGTGGATTTGCCGCAGCCATTGGAGCCCCTGATCAGAAGAAGCTGATTCGCCCGGAGGGTAAGCGTAAGCCCCGTCTGGAGCGGCCTCCCGGTGGGAGTGGCGTAAGAAAGGCTCTGGAGATCGTAGACCACATCATTCATTGCGCCCTCCCTGGCGAGCGTCATAGGGTACGGCTTCCAAGCTGTTTAGCAACCGTGTCGACGAGGTACTCCTGAAAAGCGGGGTAGTCCTTGACCTTGGCATGCGGCTGAACGGACATCGGGACCACGGCGACCGGCATTGCCGATAGCTCGGTGAATTTTTCGAGAGTCTTCTTGGGAGCCGTTTCGCCCGCGAGAACAAAACGGACACCCGCCCCTTTTGCCGCCAGAGCCACTTCCGCAAGCCTTCCCGCCGAAGGGGCTACACCGGGCTTTTCCTCGACGCTTCCGAAAGAGCGAAGGCCGTAGGTCTCAAGAAAATAGGCAAATTCCTTGTGGTACTCCATGAGAACAGGACCGCTGATGCTTGCGATGAGGGAATGTAGTTTCGCGGCATTTTTTTTCCGGATCTCTTCCATAAGCTCCGTGAAACGGCGCGCTCCTACTTGGTAGTCCGCCGTATGAGCGGGATCCACCGCTATCAAGGTTTGCGCGATGGGGCCCGCTGCCTGCGCGAATGCCTTGGGGCTCAGCCAGAAATGCGGGTTTCCGGAGGGGTGGACGTCCCCCATCGATCGATCCACGTCACCCGTCGGCTTTTCGAGAACATGAACCGCCCTTCCCGCCTCGCAATAGCCCTTCCCGCCCGGCTGGACTTGCGCGTTGCCCGAGCGGGTAAGAACCTTCGGCATCCAACCGATCTCCAGATCGAGCCCCACGATGACCACCGCCTGAGCCTCGGAAACAAGGCGGATGAACTCCGGAATGGCGTCCACGAAGTGAGGGTTCTCGGTGCCCTTAAGGAGACTCTGAACCTCGACGTGGGCGCCTCCGATCTCCTTCACCGCCCAAGCAAGGTCCGTCGTGGACGTGACCACCTTGACGGGCGAGGAGGCGTAAGCCTGTATCGTGAAAACGCTCAACGCCAGAAACCACAAACGTTTTGAGAACGTCACGCTATGCCTCCTCAAAAATCATGAGCGGGGTGTGCTCCCAGAACGATCACCCCTTGAAGCTCCAGATGATGGCCCGTCGTGGACGCCCCCCCCTGGAACTCGGGTTTAAGATTGTACGCCAGACGGATGCTCGAAAATTCGCTCGGCCGATAGGTCACGGTGGGCACGAAGTTCAGCTCGACGCTCTTCACGGGGCTGCCGAAAGCGTCCGTAAGATTAAGAACCGAGTAATAGTCGACGCGAAGCCCGAGGAAGAGGTTCTCACCCAAATAGTATTGAGGGTAGAGGTAAAGTCCGAAAGCCTTCTGGGTCGTACCTCCCTTGGGGGTGAGCACGCGGTACCAAATTTCGGACTGAAGGAGGAAATTAAGGAGCGCCCCTTCTTTCCACTTCGCGGTGAGATCGACGCCCAAGATCGTGCGCTGCGTGCCTTCGCCGCCGCGCCTGCCGAGGTAGTTCAAACCGATTTGTGTCCCTCCGTCCCACGGCAACGAAAAGTAGGTCACGGTTCTCAGGTAATTTGTTGGAACGAGGGGACGACTACCCGCCGAATGATCGTGGCCGTAAACAAATCCGTTGGTAACCCCGGCGGTCACCTCCAGAAAGTGAGGAATCGGAAGAAGGTAACTATACTCGATACCCGTATCGAGAAGGGCCTCGGCGTCGAAGAATTCCTTATGAACTTTCGGAGCCGAAATGAAGGGCCAGTCGTGCCGGTGGACTTGGTTCAGGCGTCCGATGCCGAGAAAGTACTGTCCCGCGCGGAACCGGGAACGCGGGATGAGCTTCGATGAGCCCAAATAGGCTTCGTGCAGCTCGACCTGGGGAATTCCGGTTCCCTCGTAGTGCGCGGCGATACTGCCCATGCCGTCAAAAAGATGATCCGCCGGTGCATACAGCATGACCTCGAACTCGCGAACGTCGAGCCGGTCCGAGGCACCGCTCGTCGAATTGAGCCCCGCCTGGCCGACGACGTCCAAACCGACCGAGGTCTTCAGCCCCGAGCCGTCCGACGCGGCCGGCGCGCTCACGTAGGCCAGGGCCAACGCGATAAACAGGAAGAAGTATAGGGATCGAGTGTTTTCCATGATGATGTCCGAGGCTCAGTGTTCCTCTTTCGCTTTTCCAATCTTGGCCTGCGTAACCGTGGCTTTGTCGAGCCGGAGTCCCCACAGCCTTCCGGTAACACGGGTCGTGAACGCAAATTCGTCGAGTTTATTGCCCGCGGCCCATACGATGGAATGCCCGTGTCCGTGGACATCTATCTCCATCAAAGGAAGGCTACTCGCCGGAACGGCGGCAAAGGTTTCCGAAACGTCATACGTCTCGCTGGCCCCCGCGGAAAGAACGACCTTGAGCCGGGAGCCGGTTCTCGAAAACGTATACCTAACCCCTTCCGCGAGTTTCGCATCGGAGTTGGCGACAAGCGTAAGGGAGCCGCCCTCTTCGAGAGAGAAAGTCAGCGCATAATTATTGTCGTCGCTTTTCGCGGGATCTTTGAAAATGAGCGTCCCTTTTCCAGAGATGCGTGTGTCGGAGAAATCGAGGGAGCCCTTATCGAGAACGCCGTACTCGATTCCGTTCAGCCGGTAGACATCGATCGGGTTTTGTGAACTCTTGGGAGAGCCACCGCAGCCTGCCATGAGAAGCAAGCCCGCAACCAGTAATAGCCCACTTCCCATCCCACGCAGCCGGAACAGATTTGCCTGAAATGACATTTCCCACCCCCATGAATGCGGTTAACCCAAGCTTTGTTGAATAACGCGCAGCATCTCGTGTGGCAACGGCCGCGCGTAAATCCCGTTCCTGTATATCAAAAAGCGGACTCACCGTTGGGTCACTATAAGATTGTTTTAAGATGCTACTTTTCTTGAGATCTTGCGTTGAAACGCACCAGACGCGCGATCGGATTTGACAGAATCAGGAAAAAAGTTCCATGGTCGAGGCTGGCACTTTGGGGTGCCAATTCACATTCACGACAGAAGGAGGAAACATATGTTTCGAAAAATGGGGCTCTTACTCAGCGTTTTTTTTGTCCTGTCGGCCGCTATCGCCGTGGCATCCGAGGACGTAGCGTCTGAAAGCGAAGCAAAACCCGAGATCGCGGTCGAAGGACAGGCCACGCCTCACGATGAGGCTTCCGCGAACGATCGCATTCACTGGGATTTCATTACCTGCGTGCACACCACTCACGAGTGCTCCCACGAGGCTCAGTACCACGGTTACCACCACTACAAGGCGGTGCACGACCATCACCTCTGTCACGGCCACGCGCACCTGGCTTGCTATGGGGGACATCACTAAAGGCAGGTAGAGATCATTGGCGGGGTGCCGGTTTCTTTGTCGAGATCGGCACCCACGCCATTGGCTATGCCGGTTCCGGAATTACGATCCGGACTAAGAGCCCGCCCAGTCGTGATTTTCCAAGCGAGATCGAGCCTCTGCTTGCCTGAACGCTGGCTTTTACGATCGAAAGGCCAAGCCCGTGGCCCTTTTTTGACGACGCGGCTTGTGCACGGCCTCGATAAAATGGCTCGAACACCTGCTCTTTCTCTTCCTCCGGGATTCCCGGACCGTCGTCCTCGATCTCGATCATAAGACCACTGGACTGTTTCGCGAAACTCACGCGTACCTTGCTCGCCGCGTATTTGAGGGCGTTTTCCAGGAGATTGCTGATGATACTGAAAAGGAGCGATTCGTTCCCTAGAACTTGGATCTCTTCCTTCTCCTCGGGGATTTCCACCGTTCGATCGCTTTCGCCATGGGTGTAACTCAGGGTACTCAATGCCTCCTGTACCGTCCTCCTCACCTGAATCGACGTGGCGCTTTTGTGGGTTTCCTCCCTTTCAACGTCGGCCAACATGAGCAGGCGGTGGGTAATGCTACGAAGCTGGATGGCCTGATCGAAGACTTTGTTCAAGGCCGCTTGGAGTTCATGGGCCTCTCGTGGCTTTCTTAGAACCATGTCGGCGTGCGCGATGATGACGGCGAGCGGCGTTCGCAGCTCGTGGGAAGCGTTAGTAGCAAAGCGTGCAGTGTGTCCGAATGACTCTTCCAGTCGGCTGAGAAGAGAGTTGAACGTCTTTACGAGCAAGCCGTGCTCGTCGGAATACTTCGGTTCGGGGAAACGGAACGAGAGACGTTTCGCGCTGAGACGCGATGCCGCGCCCGCGAGCTCGCGGAACGGGGAGAGAAGAGTCTTACTCGCAAGAAGTCCCAGCGGAACCACGAGCAGCAAAGCGATGAGGCACCCAAGGGCTAGCGTTCTTCGAAGTGCCGCGAGGTAAGCGAGAGTGGCCGTGAGATCGTAGTAGCCCAAGACCTGATATTGCTGCCCGTTTCGATTCTCGATCCAACGGTGAACGATTTTATCCCCCTGATTTCCCCACCCCCCCGAGAAATGGACATCCTTCTTCGGAAAGGAATCTTCGATTAGGACTCCACCCTTCCAGATGCGCAAATAGATATGGCTCTTCGCCGACGGCTCTGCGTCAGCATGAAGGCCCTGGTGACCGTGGTCGAGATGGCGGGAATCATGTTCGAGGTGGCCCAGCAGCGTTTGCTCGGCGGTAGTGAAAAGATTCGCCCGGACCTCCAAATAGACCAGCACGGAAAAACCGGAAAGGACGCAAAGAAGGAGAAATGCGAAAAATAGAGAAAACCGAAGCTTAAGCCCCATGGCACGTTTCCTCGGGCTTGTGAACGAGGAAGCCCGAGCTACGCACGGTCCGAAACCATTCGTCGAGACCGAGCTGAGCGAACTTTTTTCTGAGATTGAATACATGAACGCCGATGAAGTTAGTGTCCGGCTCCTCCTTGAGTCCCCAAACCGAATGGAGAATCTCTTTCCGGGTAATGACACGCCCAGGTTCCTCCAATAGAAGCCGGCATATGGCCGTTTCCTTCGGCGTGAGCGTGATGCTCCTGTCACCCGCAGTGAGCCGGTGGTTCACCGGATCTAGCTCGACCTCTTCATAAGTGCAAACGGGTAGGGCCGAACGAGGCGAGCGCCGGAGTAGCGCCTTGACCCGCTCCAGAAGCTCGGAGAAGACAAAAGGCTTGGTAAGGTAATCATCACACCCGGAGCGAAAGAGGGAGAGTTTATCCTCGACCGTGCTGCGAGCAGTGAGTACGAGAACCAAAGGGTAATGAGCTTCCTGCTTCAGATATTTCAACAGGGCCTCACCCGGGACGTCGGGCAGCATGAGATCGAGGAGGATGAGATCCCAATGCTGAGTGAAGAGCCGTCGGGCCACTTCACCGGTGAGAGCCACCTCGGCGCTAAAGCCTTCTTCCCCAAGCCCTTGTTTCAGAGTCTGGGCCAGGTCGGCTTCGTCCTCGACAATCAAAATTCGCGGTGCAGTCATTGAAATCCTTTCGCGCACGGAGAAGGAACCCTTCTCTCCGGATTTCGCTAGGATTTCATTGCCGTAGCTGCGCCGGGGCGCCGGATCAGTATCATGCCAGAGCTTGCGCCCATAGAAAAGCTCGCTGATTCCGCCCCGAAAATCAGCGCCTTAAAACAATCTTATAAGGACGAACTATCGCAAATTGCCTACTTTGACTAGATGAGGCCGAGGCCCGGATACGCTCTTAAAATCATGGAGGTAACGAATGAAGACGAAACTTTTATTGGCGTTGATGCTTTGCTGGCTCGGTGCCGGCGCGGCGCGCGCGGAAGAGGATAATCCTCCCCGCAGAGGTGATTCCGTTCAAGGGCTCTATCGAGCCGTTCTGAACCACGACGGTGCATCAAAATTCTACCAGGTTGCGAATATTACGCTCCGCACGGTTCAGAGCGGGGCCGGACAGCTCAAAGTCTCGGGAAATGTGAAGGTTTTTTTCGGAGACTGGAACTCGAACGAGTTTCTGACCTATGAGTTCGACGATGTCCCCTACAACTTTATTACCGGTCAGATGAGTTTCCGTAACGAGAAGAATGATGTGAGTCTCGTCGGCATCTTCAAGCCGGGGGCCGGAACTCTGGAAGGAGATTGGTTCTCGACGATCATTGGTAAGGTTGGAAAGTTCGTAGCGCAGAGGGAGAAGACGCCGGCGCCTCCCACCGACGGCATCCTGGTGAAGACCCTGACGGGTCACTACCGGGGCGCCATCAAGAATACGAACCCGCAGTCCAATTTGCCCGAGCGGGCGACCATCACGTTCGTAACGACCCAAGATACGAGTGGTACCGCTCCTGTCATTAAGATCACCGGCAATACCCGTCTTTATCTTGGAGACTTCGAGACGCTCGAGTACGTGGAGACGAAACTCACGGACGTGCAGTTCAATTTCTACAACCGCTACCTCACGGCGAAAACGGCGGAGTACGGGCTCACCTTCAAGGGAGTCATGAGTCATGACGGCGTTTTCGACGGTATTGTGTTCGCGGACGGCATTGGCGAAGCGGCCAAGGCCGATCTGAAGCGGTACCCTTAACCACCTAACCGTGCTTCGGAGTGCTTCCCGGGCAGCTTTTTCCTGGGACTTCCGGAGCACGGTTTTTTCCTTTGGGGGTCTCGTATGGGCAAAAAACCGGCTTCCGTGCTCTTGAGCTTCTTTCTCATGCTCGTTGTCACAGCGTGTGCCAAGAACACGATGAGCGATCGAGACTCCCGACGCGAGCAGATTCGAAACCACGCGGATAATAAACGCAAAGAGCTTCAACTGGTGGCCGGCGACTATCGAGGCGTCTTGGTGCAGGATAACGGCGTCAGCCAGAACGTATCTCTGAGGCTTGAGATCAAGGATATACCAACGCCGGTCGAAGGCCAGGTGGACCCGGTGTTGATCCCCACGCTGACAGGATATGTACGCTTCGATTTTGGCGGCTCGCGGGACGACAACACCGAGTACATCGGGTTCGCGATTCAGAAGGCAGAGTTCGATTCCAAGCAAGACAAGCTCGACGTCATTGCGAGCCACTCGGACTATAAAGAGATCATTCTGGGGTTTCGGCGTTCGAGCGACGAGTTGAAAGGCACGTGGACCGCTCCCGCTATCGCGGTATCGGGAACCGCGAAGCTCGCCCGCGCTACTGGTACTCCACCGGCCGTTGAGGCACTGCGGGGAGAATATGCAGGCATCCTGCGTCGGGAAAGCGAGAGGCTCTACCAGTTCGGCCATTTGACCGTAACCACGAGCTTTCAACCTCCCGAGGGCCTCAAGGTTTCCGCTATTCTGAGAGTGATTTTCGGTGAGTGGGCGTCCACGGAATATCTCACCTACCGCTTCGACAAGGTCCAGTTCAATCCCGTGAGCGGGCAGATTGTTCTTAAGAGTGAGTCCGCCGACGTGATGTTCTCCGGCCGCGTGGGGCGCGGCGAAATGCAGGGAGAATGGTCCTCCAGCTACACGGGAAAGCTGGGCGCGGCACACTTTCGAAAATCGACGTCAGCGCCGGATCCTTCCGGGCTGGGAACATTGTTCGAAGCGCTCCGCGGCACCTATCAGGGATCGGTCAAGAGCACCAACCCGCAGGCAAACCTGCCCGAGAGAGCCCTGGTCAGCTTCGTCACCAGCCAGGATCTTTCCCAGCCGAACGGCATCAAGATTACGGGAAATCTTAGGTTCTATCTCGGGCCTTTCGGCTCTCTTGAGTATATCGAGATGCCGCTCGTCGATATTCAGTACAATTTTTTTACGCGAAAGCTCGTGGCGAAGACTCAGGGCGAGTACAAGCTCACGATCAAGGCTGATGTCTCCCTCCGCGATATCTTCGGAAAGATCTACTCGGATGCATTGGGAGAGGTCGCGAATATCGAGGTGACGAAGCAATGAAATGGACCAACGGAAGAAAAGGATTGGCTACGTCACTTTCGGCTTGGTTAGTCGTCATGTGCCTTTCCCTATTTGGATCAAGGGGAGTCGACGCCGGAACGAAGAAGCACCACGACCACGGTAAGAAGCAGGAAGATTCGGAGTTTGTGATCGATAAAAGTGTCTTGGACGACTTTTACCGTGGGCAAATAACCGACGTCCGAGTCGAAACCCGCTACCGCAGTGGAAATTGGGAGATCTCCCCTCAGTTCTCCTATGCGAATCCTTCGGAGTTCGAGCTGAAAAACGGGTATTTCATCGTTCCGTACGCCGCCAATGGTGCCAGCTTTCCGCTCTTGCAAGTATCCCTGGCCACGCCACTAGGATACTGGGGGGGATTTGAGTTTTTCGGAGAGGCCAAGGTTGGCTATGGGTACCGCGAAGGCGTGTATCAGGTGACCAATTCTCAGTCGGGAGAGTTTCGTACCGATGTCATTACCCTTCACTGGCTTCCGGTCTCGGGAGCACTGCGGCTTGCCTACCGGATTCCCGGGGTCTCGTTCCTGAAGCCTTTTCTACACGGCGGCGCCGGAGCCCAATGGCTTCAGCAAAGCGGAAAACTCGACGGCATTACTCAAGGATTCTGGGTACCGTTTTACGCCTTTGGAGGCGGCCTCAGCGCTTTCGATCAGACCGAGTCAGGGGATCATTGGTTCGGCGGCGTGAGGTTGGGCGCCACGGTCAGCCGGAGCGTGGGCTCATCCCAGGTTGTCCGGTATTGGTCTTTGGACGCGGGCATCACTCTACTACTCTAACAGGAGAGGATTTTGTTCGATCGAATCATCCTTTTTTCGCTGAAGAATCGTCTCTTGGTGCTGTGTGCGGCGGCTCTTACCGTCGCCTACGGCGGATGGGTGATTCTTTCGCTTCCCGTCGATGTCTTCCCTGACTTGAACCGCCCCACGGTCACGATCATGACGGAGGCCGGCGGGCTCGCCCCCGAAGAAGTGGAAGTGCTGGTGACGCTTCCCATCGAGGTAGCGGTTAACGGCACTCCGGGGCTTGAACGAGTGCGGTCGAGCTCCGGCGTGGGGCTTTCGGCCATTTACCTCGAGTTCGCCTGGGGTACCGACATTTTCCGAAACCGGCAACTCGTTGCCGAAAAGCTCCAGTTGGTCAAGGAGCGTCTCCCGAAGGACGTCACTCCCGTCATGGGTCCCATTTCGTCGATCATGGGACAGATTCAGATGGTGGGGCTCACGTCCGACAATCCCGAGATCTCCCCCATGGACTTGAGATCCATCGCGGATTGGGTGATTCGCCCGAGACTTCTTTCCATTCCTGGAATAGCCCAGGTGATTCCGTTGGGAGGCGGCGTACGTCAGTACCAGATTCTTCTCTCTTCCGAGGCGCTCAGAAATAGAAATGTGAGCCTGGAAGACGTGCAACACAACCTGACCCATATCAGTCAGAACACCACGGGCGGTTTCATCAACTCACAGAAGAAGGAGTTCCTGATCCAGAACGTCGGCCGCGTGAACTCTCTTGAGGAGGTGGAACAATCTTCGATTGGAAGCTCCCTTGGACGACCCGTAAAGGTAAAAGAGGTCGCTAAAGTCCAGTTCGGTCCCCAGGTAAAGCGTGGAGACGCTGGCATCAACGGAGCTCCCGCCGTCATCATGAGCGTTCAGAAACAGCCGGGGGCTTCAACCATAGAGCTCAGCAATACGATTGCGTACCATCTTTCCGAGATTCAAAAGACACTCCCCAAAGGGGTCAAGATCAACGGAGAGCTGTTCCGGCAGGCGGACTTCATTCACCACGCGGTGTGGAATGTCCAGGAAGCGCTCCGCGATGGCGCGATCTTGGTCACCATCGTGCTCTTTCTATTTCTTCTCAACTTTCGCACGACTGCCATCACGCTGACGGCCATTCCGCTTTCCTTCGTCATCACCGCCATCGTGTTCAGGTTTTTCGATCTCAATATCAATACGATGACACTCGGTGGGCTCGCGGTGGCCATCGGCGAACTGGTCGACGACGCCATCGTCGATGTGGAGAACGTGTTTCGAAGGCTTCGGGAAAACCGCCATCTTCCCACCCCGAGACCGGCGATGCAGGTCATCTACGAGGCCAGCTCCGAGGTCCGAAACTCCATCGTATTTGCCACGATTATCGTTGTCCTGGTCTTCATCCCTCTTTTCTCGCTGGGAGGGTTGGAAGGAAGGTTCTTTGCTCCGCTCGGAGCGGCTTATGTCGTTTCGTTAGTCGCCTCGCTCGCGGTTTCACTCACGGTGACCCCCGCTTTGTGCTCCTACCTGCTTCCCAAGATGAAATCCATGGCCCACGGCAAGGAAGGCTTCCTCGTACGGGCGCTGAAAAAGTGGGATGAGCGGATTCTTCACAAGGTATTGGTCCGGCCGAACTTCGTCCTGGTCACGGTACTCGTTCTCTTTTTGGCAAGCATCGCGCTCATCCCTTTCATGGGGAGGGAATTTCTTCCGAAATTCAATGAGGGAACGGCGATGATCACGGTCATGCTCCCGCCGGGCGTTTCGTTGGAGCATTCCAACAACGTCGGGGCACAGGCCGAGAAGGTGATCCTGAGCTCGCCGGAGGTCAAGTCCACGAGCCGGCGGACGGGTCGGGCCGAGCTGGACGAACATGCCGAAGGCGTCAACACGAGTGAGATCGACGTCGATTTCAAGCACGGGGGTAGAAAACGGGATGTCGTTCTTGAAGAGATCCGCGCAAATCTCGTCAAACAGATACCGGGTAGTTTCGTGAATCTCGGGCAGCCGATCTCCCACCAGCTGGACCATCTTCTCTCGGGGGTCAGGGCCCAGATTGCGATCAAGGTATTCGGAACCGAGCTTGAGCAGCTTCGCTCAAGCGCCGCTCAGATCTACGATGCGATCAAGGAGGTTCCCGGACTCGTCGATCTTCAGATCGAGCAGCAGGTTCAGATCCCGAAGGTCAAGGTGCAGTTCCTGCGGGACGAGGTCATCAAGTACAACATGGTGGTCGGTGAGCTTGCGACCCAGCTGGAGATGGCTCTTCAGGGAGAAGTTACCGCCCAGGTTCTGGAGGGACAGCGCATCTATAATGTCTTCATGCGCATGGACGATGACTCACGGGGAAACATCGACCGCATCAAGAATATCATCGTCAAAACCACGCCGGACGGCAGTCAGATCACGCTTGAGCAGGTGGCCGACGTGTTCGAAACAACCGGGCCGAACATGGTCAACCGGGAGAACATGCAACGACGTATTGTCGTTCAGGCGAACACCTCGGGACGGGACCTGAACAGCGTCATTGAGGACGTCAAGGGCCTGATCGCGGCCAAGGTAAAGGCTCCCGAGGGGTATTTCATCACTTTCGGAGGACAATTCGAAAGCCAGCAGAAGGCGAGCCGGATGATGTTGATTCTGGGCATCCTTTCCATCGCCGGGGTCTTTCTCGTGCTCTATGGCCATTTCCGGTCATCGTTCATCGCGATCCAGATCATGCTCAATATACCGATGGCCCTCATCGGAAGCGTCGTGGCCATTTATCTTTCGGATCGGATCCTTTCGGTGGCGTCCATGGTGGCCTTCGTCACTCTCTGTGGCATTGCGTCCCGGAACGGCATCATGATGATTTCGCACTACCTTCATCTCATGCTCCATGAGAACGAGCGCTTTTCAAAAGAGATGGTGATCCGGGGCTCCCTGGAAAGGCTCGTGCCGGTATTGATGACCGCTTTGACGGCGATGCTGGCCCTGGTGCCCCTGATTCTCGCGAAGGGGGAGCCGGGCAAAGAGATTCTCCATCCGGTCGCCGTCGTCATTTTCGGGGGGCTTTTCAGCTCGACGCTTCTCGACATGTGGGTCACCCCGGCCGTTTTCTTCCGTTTCGGAAGACGATCGGCGGAGAAGTACGTCGAGCTTCACTCAAACACAAAGGAGTCCAGGCATGAAATGCCGCACATTCCGGTTGCTGTACAGCCTTCCGCTGGTCCTTGGGATGGCACTCGTTTGCCCGACCCTGCGGGCGCATGAGGGACACGATACCCCCGGCGCTTTGCCCCCGTCCCCTCATGGAGGGGTAGCGGCGGAGGCCGAGCACAAGGTAGCCCACAAAGAAGGGGCGCCGGAGGACGAGCTGTTCTTCGAAGCGGTCTACAAAAATCGGAAGCTCGAAATCTACCCGCTTCTTCTTTCCCCTCAGAACACGGCCATCTTCAAGGAACTGTCTCCAAAGGAGCTCAAGACCGTGGAGGTTAAGGTCGAGTTTCCCAGGACAAAGAAAATCGAGAATGTGTCTTTTGCCCTGGGGGAGAAAGCGATAGAAGCCAAGTTCGATCCTAAGGGAGCGAATCGTTTCGTCGTTCATGTCTCCGCATCCCATAAGAATGAAGTTAAAGTCGCGAAGGTTCAGATCGAAAGCCGATGATTTATTCCGTCTACAAGCTGCTCCTAGTTGGCATGTTTCTCGGGCCCGCGCTCGCCCTGGCGGACGAATCCTCCGCCAGGGTGACGCTCCAGGACGCCAAGCGCTACGCCGTGGAGAGAAATCTCGACGTTCTGGCACTGAGGCGCGCGGCCGACGAAAAAAAGGCCAATGCCGGGCTCGCGAACTCCGCCTTTTTCCCCCGGCTTGGAGTGGCGGGTGGCGCCGAAACCAATCGGGGAGGTGACGCCGCGGCGCTCGGTTACCTCTACGGTAATTTCAACGTGTTCCGCGGCTTCGAAGATACGTACAAATCCCAGGTAGCCGCGATTGAGTCCGAAATCGTCGATGCCCGCCTCCGCCAGGCCGAGTTCAGAGTCGGTCTGGACGTCGAGCAGCAGTTTCACCTGTACCTTCTGAAGAAGGTTGTCATCGCTCTTAAGGACGCGGCGCTCGAGCTCAATGCCAAGCACAAGGGAATGGCGGCAAAGCGCCGATCACGCGGCCTTTCGGCGTCCTCGGACGTCATGGAGTTCGAGCTTCGCGATTCGTTGATCCGATCGGACTTGATGCTCCTCGGCCAGGAGCTGAAGGAGGCAAGAATCCGCCTTAGAAAATTGCTTGGAGAAGAAGTAGGGGCCAGGATCGAGCCCGCGGGCAGCCTTCAGCATCAGCATCTGAAGGGCGAGCTCAAGGAATATATCTTGAAGATAAAAGATACGAGCGAGACGGTGCGTATAGCAAACCGGGAGCTCGCCAGGAGCAATGTCGAAGCGAAGCTGTGGCGGGCAAGGTGGCTTCCCGTTGTAGACGTGGAAGCGCAGGCGGGATACCTGAACCTTGATAACCGTCCCCCCACTGGGGGCTTAGGCGTTCGGGGCGTAGTACTGGCCAAATTCGACCTTTTTAGCGGTTTTTCCGGAATGTGGGAGAGAAGAGCGGGAGAGGCCAAGCAGCTGAAGGCGGAAGCTCAGCTAAAGCGAGCCCTGCAGGAGGTTCTGGGAGACACTGAGGCCGCGTACGTCAGGCTCAGAACGATCCAGGATCGGGTGGACGTCGAGGATCAGAACGAGAGCCGGGCGAAGCGTTATTACGATGCCGTCATTGACGAGTACCGCCGAGGGCTCAAGAACTCGGCGGATGTAAAGGTCGCGGCGGAGATGCTTTTTGAAACGCGTATAAGACGGGAGAGTTTCAAGTTTGATTTCTTGAAGGAACGACTTGAGCTTGAGCGCTCATTGGGAAGCCCTATTGAGACCGAGCTCGTACATGATTGAGAGGGGGTCATTATGAAGATTGAGACTGGAAAGAGGCGCTTAGCCGCGATTTTGCTTTCCCTGGCCGTAACCACTACCGCAATGGCAGCACCCGAGCCGCCCCTTGGGCGTTTTGTCGGAGTGCTCCGACACGAGAGTCTGCAGAGGGACCAGCTCGCCAAGCTCGATTTTGTCGCATCCCGAGAGGACGGTAACGTTCTCCGTCTGATGGCGGTTTTGACCTTGCAGTTCGGAGACTTCGCGAGTGGGGAATACGTCGCTTACCATTTCGACGATGTTCGCTTCAATCTACTGACGCAGAACTTCGTTTTCGATCAGTCGGATCAAGGGATCACGCTTGTCGCCAAGCAGTACTCCGGAACCGAGTTCGTCGGGGAGTTCCGCTCGTCCTTTAGCGGCGATATCGGGAAGGTCATGCTTCGAAAGGAAGCCCCTGCCGAGCCGAAGTTGCCCCTTATTGAGCCCATCTGGGGGGAATATCGCGGCAAGTGCGTCAGCAATGTCGGCGGGAAAAAAGTCGATACGACCTTGCAGCTTTACAGTTATCGGTCCACGGAGGGCGCCGTCCAGGTAGGGAATCCTTTCCGAGCCTACAAAATAAAGGGCTTTCTGGGGGAGCAACACGGCGGAGAGGGGTGCCTTAGCGGCTCTACCCGAGATTGCGTATGGGGAAACATTCGGAGCGGTTCCTACAATTTCTATAAAAAGCGGCTCGTGCTCTTCAATAATTATCGCAACCTTTCTTGCACGACGGAGCAAAACGGGCTCCAGTGTGGCGGGTGTGACTTTTTGAAGCGCGTTTCAAGCGAAACCAATGGAAGCCGCCGCGTCTTCTTTCCACCTACCTCCTCGAGCATCCTTGGCGAGGTCGCGGCAGGCGACAGGCCGGCCCTCGAAGGAGATATGCAGGCGATACAGGGCGAGTACCACGGCTATCTTCACCATGAGTACCTCGACCGTTACCAGCTAGGAAGTCTCAACATCCTGACATACCAGGCATCTCCCAGTACCGGGCAGCCGGTTACACTCCGCATGTCCGCCGTAGCGGCACTGCACTTTGCGAACGAAGAGGGCACCGAGTCTTTGTCGTACAAGTTTGACGAGCGCTCGTATCCGAGCCCCCTTCTCACCCCGCAGTTCGTTTTCAGCCAGCCGAAAGGCGATGTGGATGCGGTCCTTCAGGTGACCTCTCTCGGAAACGGAACGGTGAAGGGAGTGTGGTACTCGCAATTGTTCGGTCGGGTGGGAACCTTTGTATTCGTCAAACAGGAGCTTCCGAAACTTCCTTCCGGGGTGAAGTTGATGGAACCACTCAGCGCTCACTACCAAAGCACCGACTGGGAGCTCGATCTTCTCGTCGGCATGGGAACTTCCGCACCGAACACCGAAAATCCCTTTGGCCCACTCACCTTCGGCGGCTGGATTCTCATGCCGAGCGTCACTCCAAAAATTCACATCACGGGTGGATCTTACGATTTTTACACGGGCCGCATCGGACTCGAGGTTGGCGAAAATATCGTTCAATTGGGGCAAAGGGATTCGCGAAGCAGGCTATTTCTCAAGAAAATGTATTACGCCGTATTGAGTCCACTTCCGCCGCACGATCTCGCGCCCTACCGATTGATCGGGACCCCGGAGAATTAACCGTTGAAGACAAGGAAGAAATGGAGGGTTTCATGCGGAACTTAAGATCATTGCTTTGGATATTCGTGGCCATACTTTCCTGGGAAGGGCAGGCCACTACCGAGGTGTTGTGGATAAGAGTAAACGTGAATCATTCCTACCGCGATCTATCGGTAGATTGTTCCGCTATTCAACCCGGCGGCGAGGTATTTTTTGCCGCTGAGCATGATTCGGGACAGCTACGCCGCGTCGTTTTCAACAATTTCCCGTATACGGATCCCTATATCTCGATTCACAAGAGTATTCTGCTTACCCCTCAAGAAGTGGCGGGAATCCGCCTTCATAGGGACCCGAAGGGGCGCCTTTGGCTGAAGGAGCTCCCTCTCACGGAGCGTCTCGTGAAGTGGGTTCTCTATTACGGCTCTCACACTTATTCGTACTGCTCATTGCCGCAATGGCCGAGGACGATGGTGCCGACCTTTGTGCCGTACCAGTTCGACACGGAGGGCGTGGATGCCGGGATTCTTATCAGCGATTCCCAGAAAGTTACGTTCGCCGGGATTCGCGACGACGGTGCGCCCTTTCAAGCGACGATGCGACTTACGCAAAGGCAATTCAAATGGGGAGGAGAAAATGACTAACGCAAGCAGAAAACCATGGAAAAAGTGGCGGCAGCTATCCGCAATGGCTTTCGTTCTTTTTACAGGCGCCTTCTCGGCGAATGCAGCCGAAATTCTGTGGCTCAAGCTCACCCCCACATTTGCCTACAAGGACATCTCGACCATCTGCTCAACGGGTCTGGCTCCCACGACGCTATACTTCGGCGCCGAGCTAGAAAATCTCCAGGTCAACAGAGCCGTGCTCAAAGACAACAACGTCGATGTCATCACCGATAAGATCTTTTTTCTCCCCGAGGAGCTCTCCGGCATTGAGCTCTACCGTGATGGAATGGGAAGGGTATGGCTGAAGACCTTGCCCCTGACCGCCCGTCTGTTGAACTGGTTTCTCTTCAATGCCGGAGCGGGAATACCTGAGTGCAAACCGTCTCAGCCTCTATTGACCGTTGGTCCGATTCCATTCTCGTATTCCTTCGCCGTCGAGGGGCTTGGAGAGGGCGGTGTCTCGGCCGAGTCCACGTTCGGCAAGTTGTTCGGCAACCGAAAGGACGGCGGTGCTTACCAGGCTGAGCTAAGCCTTCGAGCATCGCAATACCGCGCGGAGTAGTGAGACAATCGCTCCCGCTCACCATCGCGGATTTGAAACGACAAATTAATCTGTATTGGAGGGTTCATGGGTCATGGGATGAGGTTTGTTGGTCTTGTGCAGCTCCTTATTGCGTTCTCGCAGGTAGCCTTCGCCGAGACATTGGCACCGTCCATCGGAGAAGAAAAAATTGGAGCAATCACGGCATACAAGAACTCCGTGCGAATTGACTTGGAAGAGTGCCGGAAGAATTGGAAGCTTCTTATTCGAGATGACGGCGACAAGGATTGGGGATGCATAGTGCGAACGCTACCTAATGAAAGAATCGTATACAGGCCACTTGGCGTTGCGATTCCGCGCAAAGGCATTGTGCTCGGGGCTATTGGGATCTTGGGGCGCGCGGATTCATACGAAATCTATATCAACACCGGTAACCCGGAAGCCGGAGCGTGGAAGAACGCGGAGCCAAAACTTCGCAAGCTCTTAGATCGAGATCTGCCCTCGCATACGTATCAGGCGCTTTTTTTCAGAGCAGACTAACGGCGAGACGTTCGGTTCTGTTGCATTCTTTGGAGGAGGCAAGTCGGTTGCGGGAACTGAGAGCTTCTGAGAGAAGAAATACGGCGAGTGACCCGCCCTTTTTTGATCCCCGTTCCTCCAGAATGGAACCATTCAAGACCAGTTTGAACGGCGCTCGGTTGAATTCATCGACTTGACTCCGCGGAGAGTGGAGTTCGTTCCCAAGAGCGGTAGACGGGGGTCGCCCAAGAGCTGGTTGAAAATCGTCAGCTGAGTGGCTCGGGGTTTATCACGCAACCGCCTTCATCCTGTCAACCGCTGTCGACGAGCAAAGGCTCAAAAGCCGCTGCCTGAGAGCAGCA
>Ga0247727_10008456_pt1 | contig 19100 bp, 23 predicted proteins | sample WisWelCaveWW1625_FD_202498 | JGI IMG/M metagenome (GOLD analysis project Ga0247727, IMG submission 202498) | Biofilm microbial communities from Wishing Well Cave, Virginia, United States - WW16-25 | ecosystem: Environmental > Aquatic > Deep subsurface > Groundwater > Cave microbial mat | place... | reverse complement strand
GTGCAGCCGGTCGGGGGCGGCGCCTAGCCGGGCGGTGGGGAGGAGCTCGATCGTGCGGATCCGCAGACTGTCGAGGTCGACGACGCCCCGCCTGCCGTCCCACACCCGCACGCCGTCGTCGAAGTCGCTGGCGGAGAAGCGGTCGAGGTCGAACACGGTCCCGCTCTTGAGAGTCACCCGCACGTCGCCGCCGCGGGCCTCGATGCGCGCGATGTCGCCGAAGCGCGCCATGAAAAGCCGGCCGAGGTCGATCTGGCGCTCCCGGTTGGCGATCTCGAATCCGAAGATCTCGATCGGGCGGCGCTCCTTGGGCAGCCGCTCGATCGGCGCGTGGGCGACCCAGGGGTTCTCGTCCTTGGCGCCGTTGAAGTAGTCGCCCCAGAACGCCTCCTCGCCGCCCCCCCAGCGCAGCCGCCCCTCGTAGGTGGCGCCGTCGACGGTGGCGATCCGGCCGTAGAGGAACCCCTGGTGGGTCTCCGCCGCCGGGTGGGTCTCCTCCGCCGCCGGCGTAGTTGAGGGTGTGATCGCGGACGATGTCGCCGCGGCGGGGTGGACGTCCTGGTCGCGGGCCCGGTGGATGACGGCTAGCGCGAGGAGGACGAGCACGGTGGCGAACGCCCCCCCGGCGATAGTCGCTCTCGTCATGGTCGGCTCTCCCGCAGGAGACACGAGTCTCATGCCGCGTCGCGGCCTTTGTCATACGAGCGGGGCGGCGGAAGATTACGCTGAGGTGACCAACTTCGCTATCTCGACGTACCGGGGTCGCGACGCCGGTGTGATGGCACGGCTCTCGTCAGCGATCCCAGCGAAAGTCGCGCGCCATCACCAACTTGCCGTTGACCTCGCGGCGGAGACGGGCTGTGTCGACGACTCGGCCGTTGACTTAGTCGGTCAATGGCGTATACTCTCCGCGTGCGATGCGATGTGAGTGGGATCCGGGGAAGTCTGCAGCCAATCGCGCCAAGCACGGCCTCTCCTTCGAGGAGGCTGCGGAGTTGTTCGGGAGCCGCGCTGACTATCTGGAGGATCGTTTCGTTGCCGTGGGTCGGATCCGGCGCGCCAACGATTCGAAGAGTACAAGAGGGGAGGACATGAGCGACGAGATCCGTGAGTTGACCGACCAAGACTTTGCGCGTGCGATTCCGCGCAGGCAGCGCGAGCGAATCCTCCGTGGACGTCTTGCGGGGGGAGATGATGTCATCGCTCTTCGACGCTTTGTTGGGCTGACACAGCAGCAGTTCGCCGACGCCCTCGGGATCAGCGTCCACACGCTGCGCAATTGGGAACAGGGTCGACGAAAGCCCGAGGGGCCGGCTTTGGCGTTGCTGCGGGTCGCTGCGCGGCACCCTCGCGTGCTGCGCGAGAACCTGGCGGCTGCGGTCTGATCGAGCGAGCGACACGGAGGGCGGAGGGGACTCCGGTGTCTCGTCCAAACCGCCTCCAAGACCGGATCGTAGTTTTTCTTGGATCCCGACGCCAGAAGTTCCCTTGATCTCCTTCGACTCCGTCAACAAGCAGTACGGGAAGCAGGCGCTCTTCGTCGAGGCCACCTTCCAGCTCAACCCCGGCGACCGGGTTGGCCTCGTCGGCCCGAACGGCGCGGGCAAGACGACCATCTTCCGGATGATCGTGGGGGAGGAGGTGCCCGACGACGGCGATGTCTCGGTGCCGAAGCGAATGACGATCGGCTATTTCCGGCAGGACGTGGAGGAGATGTCGGGCCGCTCGGTTTTGGACGAGGCCATCGCCGGCAGCGGCCGGGTCGGCGATCTCCACCACGAGCTCGAGTCGCTCCAGCACGCGATGGGGGATCCGCACCGATCCGGCGAGATGGACGCCATCCTCGCTCGCTTCGGCGTCGTGCAGGAGGAGTACGACCACATGGGCGGCTACGCGCTGGAGAGCCGAGCGCGCGAGGTGCTGCACGGCCTGGGCTTCGACGACGATCGGATCGATGGCGACGTCGGTGAGCTGTCGGGCGGGTGGAAGATGCGCGTGGCGATGGCGCGCGTCCTGCTCGGCGCCCCCGACGTCCTCTTGATGGACGAGCCGACCAATCACCTGGACATCGAGTCGATCGTCTGGCTCGAGACCTACCTCAGGGAGTTCAAGGGCGCCCTGCTGATGACCTCGCACGACCGCGAGTTCCTGAATCGCCTCGTCACGAAGGTCGCGGAGATCGACGGCGGCGAGATCACCGTGTACTCGGGCAACTACGATTTCTACGAGCGCGAGCGCGGGCTGCGCGACCTTAACCGCGAGGCCACCTACGCGCGCCAGCAGGCCATGCTCGCCAAGGAGCAGCGATTCATCGACCGCTTCCGGACCCACGCGGCCAAGGCCTCGCAGGTGCAGAGCCGCATCAAGGCCCTGGACAAGATCGAAAAAGTGACGCTGCCCAAGCGGCGCACGGTCGTGTCGTTCTCGTTCCGCGCGCCGCCGCGATCGGGCGATCAGGTCGCCGTGATCGAGAACCTGGGCAAGGCCTACGGCCGCCGCGTCGTGTTCGACGGCATGAACTTGACGATCCGGCGGGGCGAGCGATGGGCGGTCATGGGCCGGAACGGCGCCGGCAAGACGACGCTCCTCAGGATCATCGCGGGCGCGCTCGAGCCGGATTCGGGCGCCGTTCGCCTGGGCGCCAGCCTCAAGATGGGGTACTTCGCCCAGCAGTCGCTCGACGTGCTGGACGCGGATCTCACCGTCTTCGAGCAGCTCAGCGCCGACTTCCCGCTGGAAGGCTTTGGCGTCATCCGGTCCCTGGCCGGGGCGTTCCAGTTCTCCGGGGACGATGTGGACAAGAAGATCCAGTCGCTGTCCGGTGGGGAGCGCTCGCGCCTTGCGATGGCGCGCCTGCTCTTCGACCCGCCGAACTTCCTCGTCCTCGACGAGCCCACCAACCACCTGGACCTGGCCACGAAGCAGATGCTCGTGGAGTCGCTCGGGTCTTTCGAGGGCACCATGATCTTCGTCTCGCACGACCGCACCTTCCTGCGCGGCCTCGGCACGCGTGTGCTGGAGCTGGGCGGCGAGAGCGGGACCGATGCCCAGCCTCACGTCTATCCCGGCTCCTACGTGGAGTACGTCCTGCGGACGGGATACGAAGCCCCGGGCACGCACTCCTAGTTTGACCGCGGCCGAGGCGGAGCGGACGGGCGAGTCCGGGTCCCGGATCTGCTCGGGACCGGATCGCCGCCCCCGGTACGGCACGCCGTCCCCACCGGGCCCTACATTCCCCTCGCCGCCCCCCCGAGCGGCGGTGGGAGGTGCTCGCCATGTCGACCGGCGTATGGGCCCTGATCGGCATCTTCGCGATCGCGGGCTTGCTCATCGCGTGGAACGCGACCCTGCGGCGGTCGGTTCGAAGTCGCCTCGAGGCGCTCGGCTTCATCCCGTGCGACGGCGAGGCTGGTGCGCTCACCGCGGCTTGGCAGGCGCTCGTCGCCTCGACGGGTGCGCGGCGCAAGATGTGCTTGTCGAGCTGCCTCGAGCGCGCATCGGGTTGCGGCCCGCTCCACCACGTCGATGTGCAGGACCTCACCCACCGCGACGATCAGCGCGATCGGGTGAACGTCGGGGCGAGCTGGTCCGCGTACCTATTCGACCTGCGCGAACCGCAGAGCATCCACTCGGGGTCGGTCGTCCTGTACGTCACGAAATGCGGCTCTCCGGCGCTGCGCGCCCTGTTGCGCCGGGTCATAGAGATCCACCCGCCCGGCGCGGCGCTCGAGGTCGGCGCCCACCCCTGGACCAACCGGATCGTCGCGGCATTCGGCGCCAGTCCCGGCACGCTCGACGAGCTGGTGCCGCCCGCGGTGCAGGAGCGGCTCGCGCGCTCGGCCGACCACGGGTTCTTCCTGGTTCATCTCGCCTCGGGCAAGGCCGCGTTCTCGGTGCTCCCCGGCCGGCGCAACGTCAACCGGGAGTGGGCCTACCTCGCCGAGTGGGTCTGATCCGACCCAAAGAATCGCTGGCGCGGTACATGGCGTCCTGAGTCTTCAGGGTGCGTACAACGGCGTGCTCAGGTACTTCATCCCCGAATCGACCGCCACGGTGACCACTGTGTGGTCAGGTCCCAGACGAGCGGCGACCCGCAAAGCCACCGCCAGGTTCCCACCCGTGGAGGTGCCCGCAAAGATGCCCTCCTGCCGGGCGAGGAGCTGGGCGGTCGCCATCGCTTCCTCGGTCGATACGGTCTGGATCTCGTCGGCGAGCGCGTCGGTCCACAACGGCACGACGAATCCAGCGCCCGTGCCTTCGATCTTGTGTGACCCGCTCGGCCGGCCCGACAACACGGCCGACTCGTCGGGCTCCACCGCGACGATGCGAACGGTTTCGTCATGGACTCGAAGGCGGGTAGAGATCCCGCGCAATGACCCGGCCGTGCCGACGCTGTGGACGAAGGCGCCAACTTGCCCGTGGGTCTGCTCCCATATCTCCTCGCCCATCCGCTCGTAGCTGGACAGCTGATCCGTATTGTTCAACTGATCCGTCCAGTAGCAACCGGGAGCGGAGGCGAGTCTTCTCGCGGTCTCGATCATGTCGAGAGTCAGGGCCTTCGTCGTCCCACCGCCCGGGCTGGCGACAAGTGTGAGGCGAGCGCCCAGCGCCGTCATGTGGTCCCGCTTCTCCTTGCTGAATGCGTCCGATGTCACGATCTGAAGCGGGATGCGCTTCGCGGCGCACACGAAGGCGAGCGACACGCCCGTGCTTCCACCCGTGTACTCCACCACCGATCCGCCCGGCCGCAGCCGTCCATCCGCTTCGGCAGCCTCGACCATCGCGAGCGCCATGCGGTCCTTCATGCTCCCCGTCGGGTTCTCGTATTCCAGCTTGACGAGGATCCTGGCGCTCCCCTCGGGGACCATGTGCTGGAGTGGAATGAGCCTCGTTCGACCGATCGCGTCGAGCGTCGTCACGCTTGGTTCTCCCGTTCCGCCCTGATCAACCGCATCGCGACTTGCGTCTCCAGCGCCAGGCCCACTCGTAGAAGCCGGGTGGGGGGTACTCCTCGGCGAGCAGTCGATCCCAGCGCACCATCACATCGAGGCCGCAGACGAGTGCGATGGTCCCACACGTTCGGACGGGGAGGCCCACCGACTGGCCAGTGATCGCGCCGGCCAAGAACTCGATCAGCACGATAGTAAGCGCCGGCCCGATCGACAGGGCCTCGATTGCGACGCAGCGCACGGTGGCCGCTCTTGCGCCGATGCCGAACCGCTCCTCGATGCGTCCCTTGAGTTGCGCAGGGAGTAGACCGACCAGCGGCGAGAGCATGTTGAGAACCAGGCCCGCACGGGCGCGCCGTGTCCGGCTCGCCGCCGCACGGTCGCGGCGCTCGACGTAGTCGATCCCGTAATCCACCTCGTCACCGAGGATCTCGAGCGGCGCCGGGCTCCAGGGCGCGAGCTCGTAGCGCACCGAGCCATGCGCCGTGGGCTCGATCCGCCGTGGGGTCCAGGCACGTCCCGCGAAGCGCACGAGCAGCCGACGGTAGGTGCGCACGTCCCAGCCGTCCATCGCGATGGGCGACTCGATGATCAACCGATCGCCGGGCATCAGCACCCGATCCGACCCGATCCATTGTTCCTTCCGGTCGACCATCTTCGTCGCCGTCTCCCGAACCTTCGTCGCCGACAGTTGCTCGCGGGGGATAACATGGCGCAGGAACGCGTCGAGGCCAGTTCTTGGGCACCAGGGTGACCAGGTGCTTCGCCGAGCTGAGCATGGGAGCCTCCAGGCAGACCCGCCCTGAGACACGGCGGGGGAGACCCCAAGAATCGGTGCACCGCTACAGGTGGGCAGGAGGTCGCGGCTTTGCCGCGACCACGGCGAACGCATCGAAGTAACGCTGCAGCGTGACCTCGGTCGAGCCGTACTGGTTGGGCCCCACCAGGAAGTCCAGCAGCACTTCCCGGACCCGGCAGATCTCGCGCAGGCGAGCGACCGAGGCACGATGGCGCGGATCGTCGAGCGTGAGGTCAATCAGTTCCAGGGCGCGCGCCATGGCTCCCTGGGCAATCTGGGGATTGCGGGATCTCCATTTCAGCGTCCGGCTGACCTCACTTCCAACGTTCCCTAGTTGCTCAGCCAGTGTGAACGTCCACCAGCGGTCGCCGGCCATCTCTCGGTGCTGCATGTCCGTCATCGGCGTACCATCCGTCTCACCAGGGCGGCAATCCTCTCGCGGGTCGTCGGATCGTCGACGCCACGGGACCGATTGCCGAAAGAAGGGCGGAGGTTGATCATGGAATCGAATTCGAGCCAGTCGTCCTCCGGCAGATCCGGATAGAAGTTGATCCCCCACAGATCCTGCTGCTGCGAACCGCCGGCCAGAAGTTCGGCCTCCTGGTCGGCATGCAGATCCGCGTCGACGATCATGATCCGCCGTTCGAGGTCGATCACGGCCTTGACCAGATCACCAAAGCGCCCGGCTGCCAAGCAGCGCAGCTCGTCGAGGGAAATCGGATCTTCTTCCGTCGCGATTTTCACGAAAACGGAACCGTAGCATGACCGACGGTACAGGTCGACGAGGTTTCGACGGACTTCGATTCTGGCGGATGAGATCCTCGCCAGCGGGGGCGCGCCCGATGAGACTGCGAGCTGCCCCTGGTCGACGCAGAGCACGCCTGACTTGCCCCCCACCGCGCCCGCGCGCTAGTGTCCACCGATGGGCAGGTCGGGATCGACGCTCCGGCGGGTGCCGGATGGAGGCACGATGGGTAGCAGGGGATTTGCCGCGCAACGTGGGATGGCCAAGTTGGGCTGCCTCATCGCCGCGGGTGCGGTGCTGGTGCTGGCGCTGATCCTGGGCGGGATGCTGGTCAGCCGCTACAACGGCCTCGTGACGCAGCAGGAAAAGGCCAGGGCGGCCTGGAGCGAGATCGACAACCAGTACAAGCGACGCTACGACCTCGTGCCGCAGCTCGTCGAGACGGTGAAGGGCGCGGCCGATTTCGAGCGCTCGACCCTCGAGGCGGTGACCGAGGCTCGCGCCAGCGTGGGCCGCGTTCAGCTCCCCGCCGGCTTGCCCACGGACCCAGCGCAGCTCCAGGCGTTCGTCGCGGCGCAGCAGGGCCTGGGGTCAGCGCTCGGGCGCCTCTTTGCCGTCGCCGAGCAGTATCCCCAGCTGAAGGCCACCCAGAACTTTCTCTCGCTGCAGGATCAGCTCGAGGGCACGGAGAACCGCATCGCGGTCGCGCGACGCGACTACATCGAGGCCGTGCGCGGGTACAACACGTACCAGCGCCGCTTCCCGACGAACCTCGTCGCCGGAGTATTCGGCTTCGACCCGCTGGCCCAGCTCGAGGCCGGAGCAGCGGAGCGCGAGACGCCGAAGGTCGAGTTCGACTTCGGCAAGAAGTAGTGAGAGGAGCTTCGATCGGCGGCTCGGCCCGCGCCGCCACTGTATTCGCGGGCGCGCTGCTCCTCGCGAGCTTCGCCCTGGCCGCGGAGGGCATCCCGTCGAACGACGGCTGGGTCACAGACCAGGCCGGCTTCCTCACGCCCGAAGAGGAGCGCGCACTCGAGACGCTCATGCAGTCCTACGAGGCGGGCAGCGGCAACGAGGTCGCATTGCTGACGCTCCCCGACCTGGGTGGCCGGCCGATCGAGCGCTACGCGCTCGATGTGGGTCGGGCCTGGGGCATCGGCGAAAAGGGGCGGAACAACGGCGCGCTGCTGCTCGTGGCGCGGGCCGAGCGAAAGATCCGCATCGAGGTCGGGCGCGGCCTCGAAGGCAGCGTGACCGATTCTATCAGCGGCCGGATCATCCGTGACGTCATCTCCCCGGAATTCAAGCGTGGAAACTACTACGCGGGGCTACGCGCCGGGATCGAGGCGCTTCACGCCGCGGCCGGAGGCGACTACGCCAAGATCCCGGGAGGACGCGAGGGTCGCCGGTGGAGAGTCTCCGGGCTCGTCCCACTGGTCCTGTTCCTGATCTTGATCGCCGTGCTCCGCGGAGGTCGCCGCGGGCGCAGAGGGCGCGGCGGTCTCACGCCGTGGTTCCTGGCCAGCATCCTCGCCGCGCGCGGGTCCGGTGGCCGGCGCTCGGGAGGCTTCGGCTCGGGCGGCGGCGGCGGCTTCGGCGGATTCGGTGGCGGTGGCGGCTTTTCCGGCGGCGGCGCGTCGGGAGGTTGGTGATGCTGGGCGGCTGGAGCGCGGGTGGACACGCGGCGCCCTTCGATGCCTGGGCCCTCGCCGGACAGGTCGGTGCCGTCGTGTTCCTGGCCTTGCTCGCCTGGATGGTCCTGCGCGCGATCGTGCAGCGTTCGCGCTATCGCGCGGTCGGCGTCCTGAGCCCGGCCGACACCGAGGTTGTTCGCGCCGCTGTCGCCGCCGCCGAACGGCGCACCGTGGGCGAGATCCTGCCCGTCGTGGTCGAGCACTCCGATCCGCACCCGGGGGCGGAGTGGCTCGCCGCCCTGTCCTTCCTGCTCGCCGGCTCGTCGTTGCTCATCGCATGGCTCCCCTTTGGCCATCCTGCTTGGCTCTTGCTGGCGCAGCTGGCGATCGGAGCCCTCGGCTTCGGGCTGGCCCGGGCGCTGCCTGGCCTGAAGCGCCTGTTCATCGTCGAATCGCGCGCGACGGCGGTCGCGGAAGAGCAGGCGTTCCAGGAGTTCTACCGCAACGGACTCCATCGAACCGAGAAGGCAACCGGGGTGTTGCTCTTCGTCAGCCTGCTCGAGCGGCGAGCCATCGTGATGGCCGACGAGGGGATCCACGGCCGCGTGGCGCCCGACTTCTGGGCAGAGACCAACCGCGCCGTGCTCGAGGGTATACGCGGGGGATCGCTCAGGGACGGTCTCGTCACCGGCGTCGAGCGCGTCGGCGAGCGGTTGGCAGAGCACTTCCCGTGGTGCGACGGCGACAGGAACGAGATCCCGAATCGACTCATCGTCCGTCGGGAATGAACCCGATCGCGGGCTGACACCGCAGCGGCCCTTTCGCCGGCGCTCCTGCCTGACGTTTCCTGCATCCCTCCGTCTCTAGGGTGCACAAGCCCAAAGGGCACTCGGGAGGGTCGGCTGATGTCAACCGGCAGCTCGAAACTCGGCTTTGTCCGGCGTGACTCGTTGCGTTCTTGGAGGCTTTTCGTCGCCACGGTCGCGCTGGCGACGGGATCGATCGCTACCGCCCATGCTCAACCGCTCTGCCAGCCGCTGCCGAGGGGCGTCGTGGGCTTTTGGCCCGGCGACGACACCGCCAACGATCTGACCCTCGCCGCCAACCATGGACAGTTGATGAACGGCGCGACGTTCGGCCCGGGGGTGATCGGCAATGCTTTCAACTTGGACGGAGTCGACGATCGCGTGGACGTGACGGACGCGCCCAACCTGCGGTTGCAACGGTTCACACTCAACCCGATGTCGTGAACCAGGGCGCCTACCACAGGATCGTCGAGACTTCGTTCTCCAGTCAGCTCTATCTGGGGACGGACAGCGTGGGCACGGGGTACAAGTTCATCGTCAAGACTCCGGCGGCGCCCTACGGCACGGTCAACGGCGGGAAGATCTCTCCCGGCGACTGGCAGCTCGTCGTGGGGACGTACGACGGCACGACGGGCACTCTGTACGTGGATGGCAAGGCCGCCGCCTCGGGAACGTTCCCCGCTCCGGGCGTGGTCACCCTGCCCGTGAACATCGGGGCGTACTTCGGTGGCGGAAGCGGCTGGGACGGGCAGATCGACGAGGTCCAGATCTACGATCGAACTTTGTCCGCCGACGAAGTGCGCGCGATCTACCAGGCGGGGAGCGCCGGTCAGTGCAAGCTCGCACTGGGCGGCACGGACGCCGAGTGGACCACGCCGTGGGCGGCGGACCTCGAGATCCCCGCTCCGGCGCGAGGCTACTGGTACCTCTACCGCGGAAGGAACGCCTGTGGTCTCGGGACCTACGGGTTCGCCAGCGGCGGGACGGAAAGGATCAGCACGGCCTGCGACTGACCGTCGCGATCGGCGAAGGGTCTGCGTTCCGATGGTCGCCTCGGCCACGATTCTCCCGCCGAGGCCGTGATCCAAGAATCGCTGGTGCACGACCGGCTCGGTGGTATCTTGGCTGTCATGATCGACGTGCCCACCACGGGATACCTGCTCGAACGGCGCTGGCACTGGTTGAGGGGAGAAGTGGAACGCTCGAAGGAGCCCGATTTCGCATTGTTGAACGGTGTTCTCGCAGGCCACGGCGTTTCTTACGCCGTGATCGACGGCGTTGCGTTGCAGATCCACCAGCAAGAGCCGCGGACGACGCTCGACATCGACGTCGCGGTCGCACGGCGGTCCGATCTTCCGCGCGACCGGTTGATCGCTGCGGGCTTTCGAGAGACCGGCCGGCACGAGCACAGCGACAACTGGATCGGCCCCGCGGGCACCCCGGTTCAGTTCACGGACGATCCTGCGCTCACCGAAGCGCTCGCGCGCGCTGTCGAGGTGCGCATCGGAGACCTCGGTCTGCGGGTGCTCCGCGTGGACGATCTGCTCCACCAGAAGCTGCGAGCCGGGCGCGACCCGGAGCGCCGACGCTCCAAGCGGCTTCAGGATCTTGCCGATGCGCAGTCGCTGATGGAGCAGGATCCGGAGCTCGAACGGATCCTCACGTCCGAGGAGCGGACGCTCCTCGACGCGCTCCCTCGCTGATCCTCAGGCGACGAACCCGCCCGGCGAGGGTTCAGGGTCTGTCTCGGGTGGGGCTGCCGGTCCGCTGCGGTCCCCCGACGAACTCGTCGATCTCAGCGGCGCGAGCGTCGGCATCGCGCTCTCCTAGCTCGATCAGGGCGCCGAGATAGTCGGACTGGAACAGCACCGTGCTGAGCAGGTGCTGCGTGCTCGCCCGCCGCGTGCCGAGCCGCCGGGTGAGGTAGCGGAACATCCAGGGCAGCCTGGGCTCGAACTCGTTGGCCATCTCGTCGAGGTCCCTCGAGGGGCGCAGCACCAGGAGCTTCACTTCCCTGAGGCCCATGCGTCCCTCGGGCGGGAGCGCACCGAGGATGCGATTGATCCTCGCGAGCTGGAGGGCGTCATGGTCGAGGTGGTCGAGGAAGATCGCGTTGTAGAGGATCCCCATGACCTGGGCCAGCGACGGCGGGCCCTCGAACGCGGGCCGATCGGCCTCTGCGTGAGTGCTGCGGTAGTGCGTGGAGACGGTGAGGATCCGCCCGGCGCCGAGGTGCAGCGCCGGGGCGAGGGGGGCGGTCAGCCGGATGCCTCCATCGCCATGCCAGGCGTCACCCACCTTGATCGCGGGAAAGAAGATCGGGAGCGCGGCGGACGCCATCACGTGTTCCACCGTCAGCTCGGCCTCGACGCTGCGCCGTAGCGGCCGCTCCCAGGCCTCGATCCCTCTGCCCGCGAAGAACGTCAAAGTCTGGCCCGTCGTGTAGCTGGTCGCCGTGAGGGCGACCGCCTTCAGGCGCTCGGCGGCGAGGTTCTCCGCGACGCCGCGAAGCGCGCCGTCCTCGGCCCCGAGCGCCCCGTGAAGAAACCGCCGCAGGGGTGTCGTGTCGAGGAGGCCCTGCAGTGGAGGATTGCGGGGCCACGAACCGAGAGACAAGCGCAGGCCGTCGAGCACGGCGCGTCGCACGAGCGTCAGGGGGTGGGTCGCGAAGACCTTCGTCGTGTCGAGGGAGGACCACAAGCGAACGAGGTCGTCGACCTTGTCCGAGAAGGGGGAGGTGTGGTTCGCCAGGTGCGCGACGTTGATCGCGCCTGCGGACACGCCGGTGAGAATCGGCGGGGTGAGATCGGGGAACCGCCGCGCGAGACTGCGCAGGACTCCGGCCTGGTATGCAGCCCGGGCGCCGCCACCCCCCAGCGTGATCGCCAACTCTCCGAGGAGCGAAGCCACCGTCCCCAGAAGCTAACACAGTCCCGGTCTCCCCGAAGAGCCCGGGCACTCAACGTGTCGACAGCCCCTCGATAGGAAATGTCCTGGGCGTAGAACTCGCACACGTACCTGACCCACACGTGAAGGGCAGGCCGCGCAGCCTCTCGCCACAGGTGTAGCCCCCGCACCGGACCGACGGCGTAGTCCTCCGGCAGAAAATTGTTGTCGTCCCACGTCTCGCGGGTGACCGTCTTGTACCACTGCGGGGCCATGTACTTGTCGATGCCGGCGATCCGCGCGGCGAGCGGAGGGTGGGAGGGCATCCGGCTCGTGTCCGTGGGGGTGAAGCGGGTCGTTCCCGCGATGAGGATCACGGCCTTGACCCGATCCGGATCCTCGTCGGACACTGGATGTGGATCCTGCCGGCCGCGTGGTCCGCAGCTCACGGGCGACCTCCAAGTTGGACTTGCCTTCAGCCGCGGACAGCACGATCCGCGCTCGCATCGCCAACCCCTGAGCTGTCTTGCGCCGTCGCGCAATCCTCCGGGCGCGTGCGTTCGGCGGGAGAGACTCGAACCGGACTCAGCGTACGCCACGTGGCATCGTCGTACCTCCCGCGCGGAGCGTACGCGATCCCCGCATCCAAGTAGATTAATTCCTGATTCACTACACTAGTCGAGGAGAGCGATTGCGTCGCCGGCGCGGATCACGCCCTCGACCAGCACGGCCGCATAGACTCCGGCCGTGCCGTCGTGGCCCTTGGCCACGTGCCGCATGACCTCCGGGTTGGCCTCTGCCGTGTCCGGATCCAGCGTGATCATCTTGCAGCGGGGGTCGCGGTCCATCACCGTGACCTCCGCCTTGCCGCCGATCCGCAGCCGGTGACCGACCCAGGCGTTCTCGCCGAACCCTGCGCCGCCGGCCAGATCGACGTAGACGTTGGCGCGGAACCGCCGCTTGTCCAGCTCGACGCCGACTTCCTGGCTCAGCTGCCGAGCCGTCTGGATCGAGAACAGCGAGACCGGACGGCAATCGGTCAACGCGCGCTCGGAGCGGAGCAGCGACAGCGCGAGCCCGTCCCGGCCCCCTTCGCGCAGAAGGTCGTTCAGCCGCGGATCGTCGACTGCCAGCACCTCGCCCGACGGCGTCTCCACGTCGACCACCTGATCGGCGGGATCCGCATACTGCGGGGTGACGCCCGGCGCGAGCGCGTCGGCCTCCGCCAGATTCGGCGGCAGCGTCATGCGCTCCCCCTGTCGGAATACCGCGCGATACCGCAGCATCTGCGCCTGCTCGCGCCCGGTGAAATACGGAAACCCCTTGGGCGCCGCAGAGCTACGGAAGGCATACACACGGTCGCCGTACACGCCCGGAAACCCCGCGAAGATCTCGCGCAGCTCTTCCCCCCGCATGCTCTTCACGGGATAGCGCCACAGGCTCTCGACTCGTCCCACCATGTGCTACTCCTCGAGCCCGATCTTGCGCAGCAGCGTGTCGAAGCGCGGATCGGAGCGGATGGAATCATAGTCGGGCAAGGCCAGGAGCCCGACGATCATGAAAGACCGATCAGGCCTCGTACGCTCGATTCAGCCACAGAAAGGCCTGGTCCGGCTCGCCGAGACTGGCGTCGTCGCCACGCGCTTGGCGCGACCGACGTTGATCCCGCGGATCAGCGCGACGTGGACACGACCTGTCGGCACTGTCGCGAGGGCGACGTGCCGAGGGAACGTCGAAGCCCGTCGGGGTCATCGGCTGCGACGCCCACGGCGCGCACACGACGGCGGAAACCGTAAGGGCCCCGCGCCAGAATCGGCTGGGACAGAACGATCCAGCTCGTGGACGTGGCGAGGAGGGTCAGATTCGCGCTCTCCTTGCCGAAGTCGGGCTTGTCGCCGAGCACCGCGGCGATCCGCTCGCGCGGCACGCTCAGGCTGAAGCGCAAGCCGGCGCGGATCGACACGTCTTCGTCGCTCGCGAGGATCGGGCGCAGCACCGTGGCCCGGTAGTCCGCAATCAGCCACAGGGCTCCGTAGACCGTGCCTGCCGTCAGGATCCACGCGGCGAGCGTGCTCCAGAGAGAAAGAAGGAGCTGCACCGCGACCCCCTCGACAAAGATCGCCATCAAGAAAGCGAGGACGATGGCGCCGTGTGCGCTGCGGCGATGGTGTGCGAAGGCAGCCACGCCCACGGGCGCATGGGGCCCGACCCGCCAGGACCCGAAGGCGTAATAGAAAACGGCGATCTCGGATGCGAGCAGATCGGCGACGCGGTCGTGCCGCGCGAATTCGAACGCAGCGCAGCGGAGCCGCTCGACGGGATCGGCCGCACCGTCGCGGCGGCCGAGCCGGATCGCACGAGTGGCGCGCAAGCCGATCCAGCAGAGCAGACCGATCTCGGCCGGGACCGCGAGCAGCTCGAGCAGGCGAAGCGTCTGACGGTGCTCGAGCGGAAGGAACCATCGCGCGGCGACGACGCTCAGCACTAGGACGGGGACGACCGTCGCGACCGGCCAGCCACGGCGGCGCACGATCAGCCAGTAGAACAGCAGCGGAACGAGCACGACGAGGTCGATCGTGACCCCGACCGCAACCGCCCCCGCGCCGTAGAGCGTCGGTAGAAGCCGGGCAACGACGAGTGCCATGGCGTAGATCGCACCCGCGCAGCCGAGGAAAAAACACGGGCGCCGGGCGATTCTGCGTTGCGGGTCGGTCCATCGGCTTCGCCTCGTTCTCTACCTCGCCCGGCGGGGTCATGTTCGACCCGCCGCCGGGATCTTCATGGTCGCACACACGCGCCTGTTTCGCGTCGGATGGGCGGTGCCATGACGCTTGCCCGGTTTCGCGTTAGACTCACCCGTCCCATGAGACGTCGTTTGCGGACCCGAGAACCCATGGGCGGGACGGTCCTGCTGGCGCTCGCGCTCTTCGCTGTCGCTCCGGCGCGGGCCGCCGACACGACGCTCGCAGGCCAGCTCGTGTGCTCCGCTTGCTGGTACGAAGCGGAGCGGCCGCGGGTTCCGTACGGCGACGACGCCGACTTCGCCTGCGCCAAACGCTGCGCCGCCGACGGCATTCCGCGCGCGCTCGCGGTGCGAAGCGCCGACGGCACGTTCGAGCTGATTCTCCTCGACGCCCGGGCGCTGCCGGGAGGCGACGCCGCGACCCTCGACCTGGTCGGCGCACGGGTCGAGGCGACGGGCGAGCTGCGCGACTCGGAGCCCGCGAGAACTCTCGAAGTCGAGGCGCTGCGTGTGCTCGAGCCACGGCAGGACGTGCCGGGCCGGGCTGCGGCAGCGCCAACGACGGTCCCGCGTTTCGTTCTTCCCGATCTCCTCGGCACGGATCAGTCGCTCGACGCGCTGCGGGGCCGCATCGTCGTGCTGAATTTCTGGGCCACGTGGTGCGCTCCGTGCCGCGACGAGATGCCCGCGCTCGTGCGCATCCAGAACCGCTACGGTGCATGGGGCGTCCAGGTCATCGGAGCGTCGGCCGACGGTCCCGAGGCGCGCGATGCGGTCGTGGCCTTCGTGCGCAAGGCCAAGGTCGGTTTCCCGATCTGGCTCGGCGCGACCATCGACCGGATGTCGTCGTTCGGCCTCACCCCGGTGCTTCCTGGAACGGTCGTGATCGATCGTCACGGACGCATCGCCCTCGCGTCGTCCGGCGTGGTCACGGAAGCACAGCTAGCGGCCGTGATCGATCGGCTGATCGCCGAATCCGCACCGCAGGAGGTCGCGTTCGCCCGGACGACCGAGCCGGTGACGGCCTCGCGGGTTCCTCCGTGACCCGTCTGACCCGGCGAAGGCCGGGTGGTCCGGGGGACCGCCGAGAAGGGACCGCGGTGGACGGCGAGCTACCGCTACCTGTGGGAGCAGATCCCGCGAGCCACACAGCGGGTAACTCTCACCATGCGCGTCCATCCGCGCGTGCAGCTCGGCGCCGAATGGAATCCCGAGGTGGACGAGGTCGAGCCGCTGCTCAACGCGCACGTGGTGACCGAGACGCGTGTCCGTCCCGCATTGCTCGTCGGGACCAGCTCCGATCGCATCGGCACGCCGAGCGGGACCGCGTACTACGCCACGCTGTCGAAGGATCTCTCACCGTGGCTGCACTGGCCGGTCGCGCCCTACGCGGGGATCTCGTACGGAACCTACGATGACGAAGCCCGGGTGGTCGGGGGTTTGAGCGCCTCGCTGGGAGAATGGTTCTCCGCGATGCTCATCTGGGACGGCGTCGAACTGCACCCGACGGCGACGGCGGAGTTCGGGCGGTTCGCCGTCACGGCGCTATGGGTCGACACGCAGGCGTTCGGGCTGAGCGCCAGCGCCGTCTGGTGACGCGGCCCGGCGCTCAATCCTCGCCCAGCGAGTCGTCGTCCGGAGGGAAGTCGTCCGGCCGCGGCTGAGGGCCGAGTTGGATCCCGGCGATGTCCGGATCCTCGCCTTCCGTCACGGCGCCGGGTTCGGAGGCGCGTTCCTTCGCTTCCTGCCGGCGCGCCTGCTTTTCCTTCTGCTTCTCGCGTCGGGCAAGCTCTTTCTGGCGCTTCGCGAACGGTCCTCTCGATGTGGCCATGGGTCGAGTCCTCGAGTGCGCGTCGCCGCGGCCCGCGGCGCGGGCCAAACAGATTAGCACCTCGGCCCCGCCCCCCCGGCGAGAACCGGCATTCCGACCCTCTCCGGTGTGAGAGGCCTTGCTCGCCGGCGAACGGCGTGATAAACCGGGGCTCCGCGCGTTTCATTCTTTACGCGCAAGCCGAGGGCACGCCCGGAAGCGTGCCGAGAGGAGAGACGATGACCCGCTTCCCACGCCGTTTCGGTCTCGTGACTGGGACCGTTGCATTCCTCGTCGCCACTGCGACGGCCAATCCGGCGCAGTCCCAGGCCACACCGGAAAAGTACCTCGAGCTGCTGCGGAGCGACCTGCGGACGGCCAAAACCGAGGTGATGACGGACGCCCTCGAACTCTCCGACGCGGATGGGGCGGCGTTCTGGCCGATCTATCGCGAGTACGACACCGAGTTGGCCAAGCTCGGTGATCGTCGGGTCGCGCTGATCAAACAGTACGCCGCGACGTACGGCAGCACGACGAACGAGCAGGCCGCCATGATCGCCAAGGAGTACTTTTCTCTCCAGGACGAGCGGATGAAGCTGCGCAAGAAGTACTTCGACAAGGTGCAGAAGGCCACGTCGAGCATCGTGGCGACGCGCTTCATCCAGGTCGAGGGGGTCGTGGCCAACCTGGTCGATCTGCAGATCGGCGCCGAGGTCCCACTCATGGAGTAGGAACGGCGGGGATCGCTCCGCCCATGTCGCGCGGGGTCCGGGAGGTAGCCGCCCTAGATTCCTCCCGGACGCCACGCCGCGATCCAGTCGTCGGGCGCCGTCTGCGGCCGCGGCGAGCGACTCGCGATGACCGATTGGAAGCCCACCTCGGTCGCGTTTCGATTCCGACTGGGAGAGAAGATCCTCTTCCGCGTCCCGGTTCGCCTCGAGGTGCGCACGACTGCACTCGCAGCGCTGCTCGGCCGGGACGCCGAGGCCGAGGATCCGACTCCGCTGCGCGACCTGGGAGTCGATCTGGCGGGTCGCCTGGTCCGGTCGGCGCGGGTCGACGAGCGGTTGCCGCGGATCTCCTGGCTGCCCGACGGGATCCGCTACGTTCCCGACGCGTACGCGCGGTTCTACATCGACATGCAAAGCGGCTTCGGGGCGTACTCCGCCCGGTTCTCCGCGAAGTCGCGGGCGACGATCCGCCGCAAGGTCAAGAAGTGGACGGAGCTGTGCGGCGGGGCACTCGACTTTCGCGAGTATCGGACCTCCGAGGAGTTGCGCGAGTACCTGCCGCTGGCCTACCGCGTCTCGGAGCTCTCCTACCAGGAGAGGCTCTTCGAGAGCGGACTCCCGCGGGACGACGCGTTCCAGCACAGCGTGCTCGTCCTGGCCGAGCGCGACGCGATCCGGGCCTATCTTCTGTTCCGCGACGGGGTTCCCGTGGCGTACCTGCACCTTCCGATCGACGATGGGGTCATCGTCTATCAATTCCTCGGCTACGATCCCGCGCACGCGGCGCACTCGCCCGGGACGGTGCTTCAGTGGTGCGCGCTCGAGCGTCTGTTCGGCGAGCGGCGCTTCCGGCTGTTCGACTTCACCGAGGGCGAGGGGAGCCACAAGGGGTTCTTCTCGACGCACAGCGTGTCCGCCGCGGACGTGTACTACCTGCGCAAGGATCTCCGCTCGATAGCGCTGGTACACGCGCACGCCGGGTTCGACGCGGCGTCCCGAGGGGCCGTGTCGCTCCTCGATCACCTCGGCTTCAAGACCCGGGTCAAGCGCTTCTTCCGGCGGATCGCCGGACGTAGACGGACGTGACCGGGCTCGCGCATCGACTGGCCCGGACCCTCCTGGGTCCGTACGAGATCTACAGGATCTACCGGCTCGACCTGAGTCTCGCCGTGCCTCCCGCGAAGGAGACAGCCGACCTCGGAGCGGTGCTCGACGCGGACGAGCTGGCGCGATCTCCCGATCCGGGGATCCGGGATCTTGCGACCTACGCCGGTGCGGAAGCGCTCGGGTTCGCGGCTCGCGATCACGGAACGGTCGTCTCGGCGTGCTGGTACTGGATCGGAGAGCGTTACGAGACCCGCGGCTTCTGGCCACTCGCGCCGGGCGAGGCCAAGCTCGTCCAGATCACGACGGCAGGAGGGTTCCGTGGACGGGGGCTCGCGTCGCAGCTCCTGCTCTACTCGGCGGCGGAGATGCGGCGCCGCGGGTTCCGGAAGCTCTACGCGCGGATCTGGCATAACCATGCGCCGTCGATCGCGACGTTCGAGAAGGTGGGATGGGGCTACGTCGCGCTCGTCATCCGAGTGTGGCCCTTCGGTCGTTTCGGGCCGTTGCGGTTCGTACGCCGCCGCCGGTCGGTCGGCGTTTGAGTCCATCGTGGTGCGGAGGTTGTTGCTCGAGGTTCCGGGCCTCGGTTCGAGAAGCGTGCTAGTGTCCTGCGTCCAACGCTTCTTTACAACGACGGACCTTGCGGACTCCCGCCTTGTTGTAAAGCTATTTTAGACGCACTACACTAGTGGGAGGGTCCTGGGGCGAGTTCGAGGCGTGCCGAGGTGGGGGATCGAGCCAGTGCGTCGGTCGCTCGAGCCTCAGTAGGCCTGGCGCAGGTGGTGCACGCGGTTGACGGGCAGAACCGGGGTAAACCATTCCCGGCGGTACAGGATCTTCTCGATGCGGGTCGGCCCTTCCCGGCCGGGAAACAGCCGCCGCGAGAAGAC
>Ga0247727_10008454_pt1 | contig 19105 bp, 10 predicted proteins | sample WisWelCaveWW1625_FD_202498 | JGI IMG/M metagenome (GOLD analysis project Ga0247727, IMG submission 202498) | Biofilm microbial communities from Wishing Well Cave, Virginia, United States - WW16-25 | ecosystem: Environmental > Aquatic > Deep subsurface > Groundwater > Cave microbial mat | place... | reverse complement strand
TCGAGGTGCCAAACCGGAGCGTCGATGTGAACTCTTGGCTCCGATCAGCCTGTTATCCCCGGCGTACCTTTTATCCGTTGAGCGATGGCCCTTCCATGCGGAACCACCGGATCACTAAGGCCTGCTTTCGCACCTGCTTGACTTGTTAGTCTCGCAGTCAACCTGGTTTATGCCTTTGCACTCGACGGCGGATTTCCAAACCGCCTGAACCAAGCTTCGCGCGCCTCCGTTACTGTTTAGGAGGCGACCGCCCCAGTCAAACTACCCGCCTACCAGTGTCCCTCTCCCGGATAACGGGAGTAGGTTAGAACCACAGAACCATCAGGGTGGTATCTCACCATTGGCTCCTCCGAGCCCGAGAGCCCGGATTCAAAGCCTCCCACCTATCCTGCGCAGATGGCCCCATAGTTCACTGATAGGGTATAGTAAAGGTGCACGGGGTCTTTCCGTCTAGTGGCGGGCATCCGGCGTCTTCACCGGAACCACAAGTTCGCCGGGCGGGTCGCCAAGACAGTCGCAGGATCGTTACGCCATTCGTGCAGGTCGGAACTTACCCGACAAGGAATTTCGCTACCTTAGGACCGTTATAGTTACGGCCGCCGTTCACCGGGGCTTCAGTTCAAAGCTTCGCCTCTCTTGCGATCAGCTAACCTCTCCCTTTAACCTTCCGGCACCGGGCAGGCGTCAGCCCCTATACGTCGTTTTCGACTTTGCAGAGACCTGTGTTTTTGTTAAACAGTCGCCCTGCGCTATTCTCTGCGGCCCCACTTGCGTGGGGCACCCCTTCTCCCGAAGTTACGGGGTCAATGTGCCTAGTTCCTGAGCAACCCATCACCCGAGCGCCTGAGAATACTCATCTCGTCCACCTGTGTCGGTTTGTGGTACGGGTAGCTGAATTCTCCTTAGGAGCTTTTCCTGGCAGACGGCCCGGCGGATTTGCCTGTCCGAGCCTCCCTTCACCCCGCTTTGAAACCATTGCGCAGCGGGATTTACGGTCTGCGTCCCTCCATCGGTCTTTATCGAATCCAGTTAGTCACGGAATATTAACCGTGTGTCCATCGGCTACGCCTTTCGGCCTCACCTTAGGTCCCGACTAACCCTGAGCGGATTAACCTTGCTCAGGAATCCTTAGACTTACGGCGACCAGGGTTCTCACCTGGTTTCTCGCTACTTATGCTGGCAGAGTCACTTCCCAACGCTCCAGCCGTTCTTTCGATCGGCCTTCGACGCTGTTGAGAACGCTCTCCTACCATTCCGATCGCTCGGAATCCATAACTTCGGTACCGCGCTTGAGCCCCGTTGGATTGTCGGCACCGAGCGGCTCGACCAGTGAGCTATTACGCTTTCTTTAAAGGATGGCTGCTTCTAAGCCAACCTCCTGGCTGTCTGAGCCTCTCGACTTCCTTTCCCACTTAGCGCGGATTTGGGGACCTTAGTTGATGGTCTGGGCTGTTTCCCTTTTGACAATGAAGCTTAGCCCCCACTGTCTGACTCCCGCGCTCCACGCTCACGGCATTCGAAGTTTGATTGAATTCGGTAGCCTGGAAGGGCCCCTAGTTCATCCAGATCTCTACCACCGTGGCGGGTCTGAGCGTCAACGATTGCTCGCTGCCGCTCGCGCGAGGCTAGCCCTAAAGCTATTTCGGAGAGAACGAGCTATCACGGAATTTGATTAGCCTTTCACCCCTACCCTCAGCTCATCCGAGCTGTTTTCAACCAACACCGGTTCGGACCTCCAGATGGTGTTACCCATCCTTCATCCTGGCCAAGGGTAGATCATCCCGCTTCGCGTCTAATCCCAGCGACTGATCGCCCTATTCAGACTCGCTTTCGCTGCGGCTCGCTTTCGCTTAACCTTGCCACTGAGATTAACTAGCCAGCTCATTATTCAATAGGCACGACGTCAGGCATCCCGACCCGGTTGCCCGAGCCAGTATAGCCCTTCGACTGCTTGTAGGCATGCGGTTTCAGGTACTGTTTGACTCCCCTAGCAGGGGTTCTTTTCACCTTTCCCTCACGGTACTAGTTCACTATCGGTCGCAAGCGAGTATTTAGCCTTGCCGGATGGTCCCGGCAGATTCCCGCAGGGTTTCACGTGTCCCGCGGTACTCAGGAATCCGCTAGGGTGGTTTGCGTTTTCGCCTACAGGGCTGTCACCTGCTATGGCCGGACTTTCCAGACCGTTCGGCTAACGCTCGCCAATCCCACATTGCGGTCCTACGACCCCGCGCTCTCCTTGCGAATCGCACGGTTTAGGCTGTTCCGATTTCGCTCGCCACTACTCTCGGAATCCCGGTTGGTTTCTCTTCCTCTGGGTACTGAGATGGTTCACTTCCCCAGGTTCGCTTCCCACCCCTATGTATTCAGGATGGGATCATCCGTGTTCGCACGGATGGGGTTCCCCCATTCGGACATCCCCGGATCACGGCTTGCTTGCAGCTCCCCGAGGCTTATCGCAGCTGACCACGTCCTTCATCGCCTGCTTGCGCCAAGGCATCCACACACATGCCCTTAGTAGCTTGACCATAAGACTTACGCCACACACAGATTTGGCGCTTGAGCACAACTTGTGTGCCCGTCAATATTCAATTGTCAAAGAACCGGCGCGCCGCACGCGGCGCGCGAAACTTGTTTGCTGGTGGGCCTGGGTAGAGTTGAACTACCGACCTCACCCTTATCAGGGGTGCGCTCTAGCCACCTGAGCTACAGGCCCGCCTGGTGGAGCTGATCGGGGTCGAACCGACGACCTCCTGAGTGCAAATCAGGCGCTCTCCCAACTGAGCTACAGCCCCTGTTTAACCATGTATGGTTCGAGGCCGATTGGACGCACCCGCCGACGCCAGGCCAGCGGGCAGCTCTACCATCAAAAACCGAGAAAGAGAGATCCGGGGCATGGAGTGGAACGAATGCCGGGCCGAATCGCCGGCTCCACCCACGTCCTCTCTTAGAAAGGAGGTGATCCAGCCGCAGGTTCTCCTACGGCTACCTTGTTACGACTTCACCCCAATCATGAATCACACCTTGGGCCGCTGCCTCCTTGCGGTTAGCGCGCAGACTTCTAGTGCAATCCACTTTCGTGATGTGACGGGCGGTGTGTACAAGGCCCGGGAACGTATTCACGGCGTCATTCTGATACGCCATTACTAGCGATTCCAGCTTCATGCAGGCGAGTTGCAGCCTGCAATCCGAACTGAGAGCGGTTTTTTGCGATTGGCTCCCCCTTGCGGGTTTGCAGCGCTTTGTACCGCCCATTGTAGCACGTGTGTAGCCCTGGACATAAAGGCCATGATGACTTGACGTCATCCCCACCTTCCTCCAGCTTATCGCTGGCGGTCTCCTGAGAGTGCTTCCTTGCGGAGTGGCAACACAGGACAAGGGTTGCGCTCGTTGCGGGACTTAACCCAACATCTCACGACACGAGCTGACGACAGCCATGCAGCACCTCGACTCCCGTCCCTTGCGGGAAGGCAGTGTTTCCACCGCTGTTCGTGAGCCGTTCGAGCCCAGGTAAGGTTCTTCGCGTTGCGTCGAATTGAACCACATGCTCCACCGCTTGTGCGGGCCCCCGTCAATTCCTTTGAGTTTCAGCCTTGCGACCGTACTCCCCAGGCGGCGGACTTAACGCGTTAGCTCCGGCACGGACACAGTGAAGTGCCCACACCAAGTCCGCATCGTTTAGGGCGTGGACTACCAGGGTATCTAATCCTGTTTGCTACCCACGCTTTCGTGTCTCAGCGTCAGTCACGGTCCAGGAAGCCGTCTACACCGCCGGTGTTCCTCCTGATATCTACGCATTTCACCGCTACACCAGGAATTCCGCTTCCCTCTCCCGTACTCGAGCCTGCCAGTTTTCGGCGCACCCTCCCAGTTGAGCCGGGAGATTTCACACCGAACTTAGCGGGCCGCCTACACACCCTTTACGCCCAGTAACTCCGAACAACGCTCGCTGCCTACGTATTACCGCGGCTGCTGGCACGTAGTTAGCCGCAGCTTCTTCTGCAGGTACCGTCATTATCGTTCCTGCCGAAAGAGCTTTACACCCCGAAGGGCTTCATCGCTCACGCGGCGTCGCTGCATCAGGGTTTCCCCCATTGTGCAAGATTCCCCACTGCTGCCTCCCGTAGGAGTCTGGCCCGTGTCTCAGTGCCAGTGTGGCCGTGTGCCCTCTCAGGCCGGCTACCGATCTTCGCCTTGGTAGGCCATTACCCTACCAACTAGCTAATCGGCCGCGAGCTCCTCCTCCGGCGCCTTGCGGCTTTGCTCTTGCGAGCGTATGCGGTATTAGCCCCGGTTTCCCAGGGTTATTCCCCACCCGAGGGCGGATCACCCACGTGTTACTCACCCGTGCGCCACTTTACTCAGCGAGTTGCCCCGCCTTTCTCGTTCGACTTGCATGTGTTAAGCGCGCCGCCAGCGTTGATTCTGAGCCGGGATCAAACTCTCATGGAAACCATAGAGTTACGGATGGCCCTGCGGCCATCTTTACGGCTGACCGTTCGGCCTGCCGTTCGCCCCGGTTAAACTCAAGCTTCTGACGAGTAAAACTTTGCGTCCAACCAGATTGTCAAAGATCTGTGCGACCGGTCGAGGTATCCAAACGGAATCCCCGCCTGCCGCAGGCCTCGAAATCGTTCGGGCTTGCAATCCGACAGACTGCTGCCCGGAACCTGTTGAAAACTTGAAAGAACCGCAGAAGGCCGGAGCTGACTTCAACGACTGAAGGCGCCCACAGGGATACTTCCTTCTGTGAACTTTGCTGCCATCGGTCAGTTTAACAAAGGGGCCGGTGCGAGCGCAAGGGGCTACGGCATTTATTTTTGTCCAGTCGATCGAGGCGAGGGCTGGCGCCAGAGATGGGCCACCAGGTGTATAATCGGGCACCAGGGGGTAGAGCGATGCGGTGCATGGTCGGGTTTCTCATTCTGGGGGCCGTTTTCGGCCAGGATTACCGGGCCCGGTTGCAGGGCTTCGTCAATGATTCCACCGGGGCGACGGTGGTGGGGGCGCGGGTGACGCTCGGCAACCAGCAGACCGGCATCACGGCGACACGGGAGTCGGGGCCGGCCGGGCAGTACCTGTTCGACGCGGTCGAGCCGGGCCTGTACACGGTGAGCGCGGAATTGCAGGGATTCGCGCGGTCGGTGCGCGACAACGTGCTGGTGCAGACGCGCGGCGACGTGACGGTGAACTTCTCGCTCCAGCCGGGGGCGGTGGTCGAGTCGGTGACGGTGTCGGCGACGGCGGTGGCGATCCAGTTCAACACGTCGACGCGCGAGCTGACGATTGACCGCAAGATGCTGATGGACCTGCCGGTGAAGGCGCGGAATCCGTTCACGCTGGCGCTGCTCGATCCGGCGGTGGTCAACCGCTACACGTCCGAGCGCAACCCGTTCTTCATGTGGTCTTCCTCGACCATCGACGTGGGCGGCAACACGTCGCGCAAAAACGACCTGCTGCTCGATGGCGCGCCGCTCCAGCTCGGCCCGAAGGGGTCCTACGCGCCGCCGATGGACGCGGTGCAGGAGTTCAGCGTGCAGCAGAACTCGGTCGACGCCGAGTTCGGCCACAGCGCGGGCGGGATTCTGAGCGTGGCGATGAAGTCGGGCACCAACCGGATCAACGGCACGGCGTACTACTTCGGCCGGAACCCGGCGCTGAACGCGGTGCAGAATCCGATCACGCGCACGCCGAACTTCATCCGAAACCACATCTGGGGCGGCACCGCGGGCGCTCCGATCGTCAAGAACAAGCTGTTCACGTTCACCGCCTACGAGGCGTGGCGGACCAAGGAGCCGCGGGACACGATCCGCACGCTGCCGACCGAGCTCGAGCGCAGCGGAGATTTCTCGCGATCGCGCACGTCGACCGGCGGGCTGCGCACCATCTACGACCCGTGGACCACGCGCTTTGACGCGGCCGCCAACCGCGCCTCCCGCCTGCCGTTCGCCTTGAACATCATCCCCGGGCAGCGCATCGATCCGACCGCGCGCCGCATCATGCGCGACATCTGGGGACCGAACGGGGCCGGCGACGACATCACCGGCGTCAACAATTACAAGCAGAGTTACTTCTGGTACCTCAACAACTGGAATTTCTCGAATCGCACCGACTGGAACCTCAACGAGAAGTGGAAGGTCTTCGGCCGCTACAGCCGGCTGCGGACGGACCTGGACCAGCTCAACTACACGCCCAACCAGTCGGCGGCGATGCCGAACGACAACGGCGGCATCATGAACGCGCGCAACATCGCCGGCGACGCGGTCTACCAATGGTCGACGCGGACGATCGTGAATATCCGCGGCAGCTTCTCGTCGCTCGAGGACGACTACGTGGCGCCGAACAACGCCGTCGGGGAGAAAGGCCTCGAGGAATTCTGGCCGGGGAACCCATGGTACAAGTCTTACCTGACCGACATTCCGGCGATCTATTATCCGGCGATCAGCGTGACCGGCTCCAGTTACGGCAAGGGGAGCTACTGGATCCAGCACCCGCGCAGCTACAACTTCAGCGGGAAGGTGTCCCAGAGCCTGGGCGCGCACTACCTGAAGTTCGGCGGCGAGACACGCAACCATGTCGGCGACGGGATTTATCCGAACCTGATGAATTTCAGCTTCGGCCCGGCGCTGACGGCCGACACCTTCCTGAGCCCCAACACCAGGCTGTCAGGCGACGCCAACGCGACGTTCCTGCTGGGCGCCATCTCCACCGACTCCAACGCCAACCTCATCTCCTCGCAGGCGATTCACGTGGGCTTTTTCGGGCTGTTCCTGCATGACGACTGGAAGATCCACCGCCGCGTCACGCTGAACCTGGGTCTGCGCTACGAGTACGAGGGGCCGCCCACCGACGAGCAGGACCGCTACTCGCGCTACCTCGACCTGAACGATCCGATCCCGGAGATCGAGCGGACGCCGCCGCGGATCCCCGACGAGGTGATGGCGCTCCGGACGGCGGCGCCGGTCTACAACGGCGCCTGGATCTTCGCCGGCCCTAACGAGCGGGCGAATTACCACTCGCAGAGGACGCTGCTGCTGCCTCGGGCGGGAGCGGCGATCCGGGTGAACGACCGCACCGCCCTCAACATCGGCTTTGCGCGCTACGTGGTCCCGCCGCTGGTCATCTCTAGGACGCTCGAGCGGTTGACCTTCCCCGGCTTCAACGCCACCAGCACGCCGCTCGCCACCATCGAGGGAGTGCCGCAGGCGGTGCTGTCGAACCCGTTCCCGGCGGGACGGAATCCGCTGATTCCGGCGACCGGGAAATCGCTCGGCCGCTACACGAACCTCGGCGGCGGCGCGACCTTCTGGGCGCAGAACTTCCGCAGCCAGATCAACGACCGCATGAATGTGACCGTCCAGCGCGAGCTCGCGGGCCAGTTCAAGGCCGACGTGACGTACTTCTGGAACTTCGGCCGCCAGCAGCCGTACAATCGCTCGGCGAACCTCAGCGACCCGATGCTCGGCTACATCCACAAGGGTCTTCTCACGCAGACGGTGCCGAATCCGTTTTACCGCTACCTCACGCCGGAACTGTTCCCCGGCGCGCAGCGCAACCAGGAGCGAGTGAGCCGCGCGAGCCTGCTGCGGCCCTATCCGCAGTACGGCGGGATCACCGAGGAGTTCGTCGGCCGCACCCGGAACCGCTACCAGGCGTTGCAGCTTCGCGTGCAGCGGTCTTACGCCGCCGGCGCCAGTGTGCTGTTCGCCTACAACTACAATCAGGAGCGCAACGAGAGCTTCTTTAACGACATCGAGACCTACGCCGAGAATTTCTTCTGGCGCAAGAGCAACAACTCGCGCCACCGGATGACGATCGCCGGTGTGTACGACGTTCCGGTTGGCAAGGGCCGACAACTGCTGTCGGACGCGCATCCGGTCGTCAACGCGCTGCTCGGCGGCTGGCAGCAGCGGCATCTACGTGTATAACTCCGGCGCGCCGCTGGAGTTCACAGGCGGCCTGGAGATGGCGGGCGACCCGAAGATTCCGAACCCGGGGCCGAACGGCTGGTTCGATCCGAACGCGTTCCGCATCCTGCCGCCGTTCACGGTTCGCGCCAACCCCTATTTGTTCGACGGCGTCCACGGGCCGCGGTTCTGGAACCTCGACGCGACGCTCTCGAAGTTTTTCCCGATCGGCGAGCGCTACAAGCTCGAGTTTCGCCTCGAGGCGTATAACGCGACCAACAGCCTGATGTGGGCGAATCCGAACCTGAGCGTGACGAGCTCGCTGTTCGGCCGCTCGACCGGGCAGGCGACGGGGAACCGCGGGCGGGAAGTGCAGTACACGCTGCGGTTGATGTTCTGAGCGCCGACGGGCGCGCCCGTAGTCCGCATGCGGGCGGATCGGCGGCCCGTCGTTCAAACCAACCGACGGTGAAACCGCCGTTGGCCCAGGAGAGGAACGATGGAGCCGATTCGCCGCTCGCGCCGCATTCGCATGACGCTGGCCTACGACGGCACCGGCTTTCACGGCTGGCAGATTCAGCCGGGGCTGGCGACGATCCAGGGGTTGATCGAGGAGATTCTGGCGACGATCGAGGGCGCGCCGGTGCACGTGACGGGAAGCGGGCGCACCGACGCCGGCGTGCATGCGCTGGCGCAGGTGGCGGCGTTCACGCTGTCGAATCCGATTCCGGTAGCCAATCTCAAACGGGCGATGAATCGTCTGCTGCCGGCCGCGATCCGCGTGCTCGAGTCCGAGGAGACGGCGGCCGACTTTCACCCGCGCCACCACGCGGTCGCCAAGACCTACGAGTACCGGATCTTCCGGGGCGAGGTGTGCTCGCCGTTCGAGCGCCGCTACGTCCACCACTATCCGTATCCGCTCGACGTGGGGCGCATTCTCGAGATGGCGCCGCTGTTTGAGGGCACGCACGATTTCACCGCCTTCGCCGCCTCCGATGACCGCGATCCAGGCGGCGAAAAAGTGCGGGTGGTTTTCTCGTCCCGCGCGGAGTCCGAAGGCGACCTCCTGGTGTACCGGGTGCGCGGCAGCGGGTTCCTGAAGCACATGGTGCGGAACCTGGCCGGCACGCTTCTCGAAGCGGGCAAGGGCAACCTCGACGCGGGCGGCTTGCGCGAGTACCTGCGCCCCGGCTGCCCGCGGAAGGCCGGACCGACGGCGCCGCCGGGCGGGCTGTTCCTGGTCAGCGTCGAGTATCCTCGGCTGGAAACAAGCGGTCCGGCAACATCCGATACGTGAGCGCCGCCGATAGCGGGTGCATCAACCCCGCCATCAGGAACACCGGCGTGTAGGAGAAACTCGAAACCAGGTAGCCGGTGCCGAGGTTGGCGAGCATTCCGCCGATGGCGCCGCCCATCCCCGAGAAACCAGTGGCCGTGCCGACCTCGCCGCCGTGGAACAGGTCCGTCGGGAGCGTTTGCAGGTTGGCGACCCACAGCGCGTGTCCGAAGGTGACAAAGCAGGTGGCGGCAATCGCCAGCGACGCGGTGGGAACCAGAGGCGCCAGAATCGCCGCCGGCATCACCGAGGCGCCGAGCAGCATGACGAACTTGCGCGAGCGGGGCAGACTCCAGCCGGCGCGCATGAGCCGTCCGGAGAGCCAGCCGCCGAGCACGTAGCCGATGTCTCCGAAAATGAACGGCACCCAGGCGTACTTGCCGACCATCGCCAGGTCAAAGCCTCGCTCACGGCGGAGGTATTCTGGCAGCCAGAAGATCACGAAATAGATGACCGGATCGGTGAAGAATCGCGTCAGGATGAGGGTGTAACAGCCCGGCATGGCGATGACGCGCCGCCAGTGGAGCCTGGCCCGCCCGACGGGTCCGGACTCCTCGGGTGGACGCACCAGGTCCTTGAATCGCGAGTACTCCTCCGGCCGCAGCCAACGGTTGCGGTGCGGCGGCTGATAGAGCACGAGCCACCCGACGAGCCAGGCGAGTCCCAGCATGCCTGTGAACAGGAAGGCCGCCCGCCAGCCGTATCGATACGTGAGCCAGGCGACCATCGGCGGCGCGATGGCCGAGCCGAGCGACGAGCCCGCGTTGAAGATGCCGACTCCGAGCGCGCGCTGTGTCGCCGGAAACCATTCCGTGACGGCCTTGGCGGCCGCCGGCCAGTTGCCCGGCTCGGCCAGCCCCAGCAGAAAGCGGCAGGCGCCGAGAGACCACTTCCCGATGGCGAGCCCGTGCAGCATTTGAGCGACCGACCAGGCGAAGATGAAGACGCTGAAACCGCGGCGCGTGCCGAGCCGGTCGATCACATAGCCGGAGCCGGCGTACATGATGGCGTAGGCCAGCATGAACAGCGCCAGGATGTGTGAATAGTCGCGCTCGTCGAGGGCGAATTCTTTGCGCACGTCGACGGAAACGACCGAGAGGGCGAGGCGGTCGGCGTAGTTGATCATCGTCGCCAGGCACAGCAGGATGGCGATGACCCAGCGCAGATGAGGGATCTTCATGGGGAGTCCTTGGCGGCGAATCCGAAGCCGCCGATGGCGATTCCGAGGATGCGCGGATCGGTGGCGGGCCGGTACTCGGGCGTGACGTGAAACTCGATGGCCGCGGATCCGGCGGGCGCCGGGGGCAGGTCCCAGTGGACTTGCCGCCAGCCGGGAGCGGTGAACTCGCGCGCGCCCAGCGGGACACCGTCGATGAGCAGCTCGACGCGCGTGCGCCCGAGGTCGTGGATCAGGGCATGCCCCACATTGACGCTCAAGTCGAAGCGCCGCGCGTCGGGCGGGCGGTGCAATCTGGCGCGGGCACGCGGGCGGGTCCACCGGAACGTGCCTTCGAGCGGGTACCATCCTTCTTCGAGCTGCCAGATCCGGGTGCCTCGGCTCATGGACAGGTAAGAGCCATCCGGCGCACCGGCGGCGCGCGCGGCGGTGTGGAGTTTCCGGGACGAGCCGTCCCAGCCTAACAGCATCACGGCCGGCTTCTCGAGCGCTTCGCGAAGGTTCTTGTCTTCGACCGAATACAGCTCGACCTCGCCGCCGGTGAAATAACGGAGCGCCCCGGCGATGCCCCAGCGCCGCATGGCCGCCGGCCGGCCGTCATAGATAATCGTGCGCGTGCCCGGCGACGTCCGGACCGCGTCGCCAACCGCTTCCACGTAGGCGCGATTCTCATGGGCGACGGTGAGCTCCGCCTTCCGCTGCTCCCTGAGCGAGAGGTAGTTCGCCGGAAGCCAGAACGAGAAAAAAAGCGCCGTCCGGGCGAAGCCGGCGCGGGACGAGATGACGGCGGCCGTCAGCGCCAGGCCCGGCAGCGAAGCGTACAGGTAGGCGCCGGAAAGCCGCCCGGGCAGCAGTAACATGGGCGCCAACAGCGCGGCCGACAAGGCGAGGCCGAACCGGAGCCGGCGGTCGGCAACCACCCACGGCAGCGCCAGCAGCCCCAGCCCCAGGTACGGCGCCAGCAGAATCTTCGACGAATAAAAGGAAACGGTTTGCGCAAGCGCCGCCGGCGACAGCCGGAGTGAGTAATCCGCGCCGGCGCCGGGGTTCGACAGCAGTGCCTGCGCGCCGAACATGGCCGACACGAGGAAGAACGGAACGAGTGGTTCCCACTTCCCGCGTTTTTCTCGAACGAAGAGCTCGTGCGCGGCCAGCACCAGCGGCAGCATCACCGCCAGCTCTTTGGATTTGTAGGCCATCCAGAAACAGAGCAGGCTCAGGATCGGGCGGCTGCCTCGCCAGCAGAGCAGAGCCAGCAGGCAGAACGTCGCGCACAAGACGTCGAATACATACATCGGCTTCCACAGCGCGTCAAAGACCCCCATGTGAAACGCGAAGAAAAGAGCGCCCGCGCCGGTGGCGGCGGCCGGAAGCTCCATCGAGGAGCACAACCGCCAGACCAGGCAGACATTCAGAAGGTGCAGCATCTGGAGGACGGCCAGGTACCAGCGAAAATCGAGTCCGGCCGTCCGGCCGAGAATGTGAAAGTAGAAATGACCGGTGGGCCGGAAGTTTTGCGGATAATAGCGGGGACTGGCGAGTCCCTGGGCAAAGTAGGCGGGGCCGGCGCCGCGGGTCCAAGCGATGTTGTCGAGGTCGTCGTCGGAGAAGTATCCTTCCCAGGCTCCGCGATTGGCGATCAGCAACAGCACGGCGGCCAACAGGAAGGCCGCCGCCCGGGGTAGCATAAAGTACAGTATGTCGAATGCCATCACTCGCCGCGCATTCGTGGGCGGAGCCGCCTGCGGTCCGTTCATTCGCACCAGCCGGTCGCAAACGACCCGTCCCAACATTTTGTTCCTGCTGGCCGACGATCAGAGTTACGAGACGCTGAGCATCACCGGCAACGCGTTCGTGAAGACTCCGAACATCGACCGGATCGGTCACGAGGGAGTCTTATTCACGAACGCGTTTGTCGCCATGTCGCTTTGCGCGCCGAGCCGGGCGGCGTACCTGACCGGGAATTACCCGCACACCAACGGCATTTACCGCAACCAGATTCGCTGGAACCAGCAACTGGCCACGCTCCCGACGACCCTCCACGACGCCGGCTACCGCACCGCGCACATCGGCAAGTTCCACATGGATAATGACGATCGCGTCCAGCCGGGCTACGACTACTGGTCGGCGCAAGTGAACCAGGGCCAGTATGTGAACCCGCGCAAGAACGTGAACGGTGAGTGGAAGGATCTTTCCGGATACGACACCGATATCGTGACCGACCAGGCGATCGAGTTCATGCGGTCGCGCAAGCCGGGCCAGCCGTTCCTGACGTGGTTGGGCTACAAGGCGGTGCACGCGCCGTTCACGCCCGCTCCGGGTTTTGAAAGCTTCCTCGCCGAGCGCGAGTTCAAGCCGCCGGGCTCCTGGTTCACCGACGACAAGGGCAAACCGGACCGCGTGCGGCGCAAAGGCCGCGGGGGCGACGAGCCCGCCCGGAAGGGGGGGCGCAAAGCGAAGGCCCAGCGGAAGGGGACGGCGGAAGCGCTCTCGATGGAGCAATGGGCGGAGCGGGAGCGGAACTACTATCGCGCGCTGATGGGGCTGGAAAAGAACGTCGGACGCTTGCTCGATTTTCTCGACGAGGAGAAGCTGGCGGAGAACACGATCGTTGTGTTCGCCTCCGACAACGGGTTTTTCCACGGTGAGCACGGTCTGCACGGCAAGCTCGAGGCCTACGAGGAATCCCTGCGCGTCCCGATGCTGGCGCGTTTTCCAGGGATTATTCGCCCCCGGCTGCGGGTTTCCGAGTTTGTGGCGAACGTGGACTTCATGCCGACGATGCTCGATTTCTGCGGGGTGAAGGCGCCGGCGCCGGTCGAGGGCCGTTCGTGGCGGCCGCTGGTGACCGGTCGCAACGGATCGGGAGAGTGGCGGCGGGACTTTCTCTACGAGATGTTCGCTCCCAGCGGAGCGACGCCCGAGCATCCGACGTTGAAGGCGCTGCGCACCGATCGCTACAAGTTGATTCTCAATCTGAACCCGCGCGAAGCCGCCGAACTGTACGATCTCGAGAAAGATCGCGGGGAGATGAACAATCTGGCTTCGGAGGCCGGGAATCGCGAGCTGGTCGGGGAGCTTACGCGCCAGATGGTGGCGCGCATGCGGGAGGTCGGGGACCCGGCGATTCCCGACGTCGAGGCGACCCTGGCGCGGTGAGGCTTACGCCGGAGGCGCGCCCTCGTCGCCGATGCGCTCCATGCGGCCCATCAGCCGGTGGACGATGGCGAGCGCGATGAGGTGGAAGGTTCCCATCGTCAGAAACACCGGCGTGTAGCCGATGCGCTCGACGACGTAGCCGGGGATGACGGCGGAGAACAGGAAGCCTCCGAGTCCTCCGGCGCACCCGCCGATGCCGGTCACCGACGCGACCGCGCGCTTGGGAAACACGTCGGAGGTGGTCGTGAACAGGTTCGCCGACCATCCCTGATGCGCCGAAGTGGCCAGGCTCACCAGCGCCACGGCGAGGATCGGATTGACGGCGAGGGCGGACATCGCCGCCACCGGCATCGCCGAAGCGCACAAAGCCATCGCCGTCTTGCGCGCCCGGCCGTTCGGCCAGCCGCGGCGAATCAACATCCCGGAGATCCAGCCGCCGCCGACGCTGCCGATGTCGGCCATCAGATAGACGACTGGCAGCGCCCATGCGATCTGCTTCAAGTCGAAGTGCCGCACGTCATAGAGGTAGGGCGGCAGCCAATAGAGATAGAACCACCAGACCGGATCGGTGAAGAACTTCGCGAATGCGAACCCCCAGGTCTGGCGATAACCGAGCGCGGCCGCCCAACCGATCGACGGCTCCCGGCCGGCCGGCGCCGCCTCACCGCGGATGTATTCGAGCTCGGCGCGGCTGACTCCGGCATGACGCTCCGGCAGCCGGTAGATCGACAACCACAACACGAGCCAGACGAAACCGAGCGCCGCTGTAATCAGAAAACAGGCGCGCCAGCCGAGGACCGCGTTCATCGCGACGAACAGCGGCGGGCCGATCATCGACGCCACGTTGGTGCCGGCGTTAAAAATGCCGGTGGCGAAGGCGCGGTCCTTCCGCGGGAACCATTCGGCGACCGACTTGATCGCGGCGGGAAAGTTGCCCGCCTCGCCCAGCCCCAGCATCGCCCGCCAGAAGCTCAGGCCGAGCGGTCCGCGGGAGAAAGCGTGAAACGCGGCCGCCAGCGACCACCAGGTGATCGCGACCGCGTAGCCGAGCCGGGTGCCGTACCGGTCGATGAACTTGCCCATGAACAGGAAGCCGACCGTGTAGGCGATCTGAAACGCGCCGTTGATATTGCCGTAGTCGTGATCGGACAGTTTGAGTTCCTGGCGGATGACCGGGATCAGGACCGAGAACACGATGCGGTCGAGGTAGTTGATTGTGGTGGCGGCGAACAGCAGCGCGAGCATCCCCCACCGTACGCGCGTCAGGAGCGGTCCGGGCACTTGGGCGATTATAGTAGATCGGTGCGGAAAGCCGTGATTCTGGCCGCCGGGCGCGGCACGCGCATGCAGTCGATGACCGCCGGGCGGCCCAAGCCGCTGATCGAGGTTGGCGGCAAGGCGCTCGTCGAGCACATCCTCGACCGCCTGTGCCAGGCCGGCGCGCGTTCGTTTCTGGTGGTGACCGGCTACCGCGCCACGATGATCGAGGACCGCCTCGCCAAGTATCCGGCGGAGATCGCTTTCCGGCGGCAGGCGATGCCGGACGGCACGGCGCGCGCGGCGCGGTTAGCGCGCGAATTCGCCGGAAACGATCCTTTCCTGCTGACGTTCGGCGACATCCTCGCCGATCCGGATGATTATCGGGCCATGGCCGCCGTGCTGGAGTCGGATCCCACCGCGGCAGCGGTGCTGGCGGTGCAGTATGCCGCGGACCCGTGGCGAGGCGCGGCGGTGTACGAGAACGGCGGGCGGGTGACGGCGATCGTCGAAAAGCCGCCGCCGGGATCGTCGACGACGAACTGGAACAGCGCGGGCATTTACGTCTTCCGGCCGGAGGTGTTCGACGAGCTCGAGCGAGTGCCGCGGTCGCCGCGCGGGGAGTATGAACTGACCAGCGCGATCGCGCAGTTGATTGCGGGCGTCGCTCGGGTGTTGATGCACCCGGTTCGCGGGCCATGGCTGGACGTCGGCCGGCCGGAGGATGTCGCGGCGGCCGAGCGGATGGTGCGCGGTCAGGGCGAGACGGAGGCCGGCTAAAGCCGACACTACCGGGGGCCGTCTCAGATGTCGTAGTAAAGGGCGAACTCGTGCGGATGCGGCCGCAGGCGCACGGCATCGGCTTCATTCTTGCGCTTGTATTCGATGAAGGTTTCGAGAAGCTCTTCGGTGAAGACATCTCCCTTCAACAGGAAGGCGTGGTCTTCCTCGAGACAGCTCAACGCTTCCTCGAGCGATGCCGGCATGGATGGAACGCTCTTCATCTCCTCCGGCGAGAGGTCGTAGATGTCCTTGTCGAGCGGCTGGCCGGGATCGATCTTGTTGGCAACGCCGTCGAGGCCGGCCATGAGCATCGAAGCGAACGCCAGGTACGGATTGCAGGCCGGATCCGGCGGGCGGAACTCGACGCGCTTGGCTTTCGGACTGGCCGAGTACATCGGAATGCGAACCGCGGCCGAGCGGTTGCGCCGCGAGTAGGCCAGATTGACGGGCGCTTCGTAGCCGGGAACCAGGCGCTTGTAGCTGTTGGTGGTGGGCGCGATGATGGCCGACAGCGCGCGCGCATGCTTGAGCAATCCGCCGATGTACCACAGCGCCATCTGGCTCAAGCCGGCGTACAGGTCGCCGGCGAACAGCGGCTTGCCGCCTTTCCACAAGCTCTGGTGGGTATGCATGCCGCTGCCGTTGTCGCCGAACAACGGCTTGGGCATGAAGGTCACCGACTTGCCGTACTGATAGGCGCAGTTGCGGATCACGTACTTGTACAGCATCATGTTGTCGGCGGACTTCACCAGCGTGTCGAAGCGCTGATCGATCTCGGCCTGGCCGCCGGTGGCGACTTCGTGGTGGTGGCATTCGATGTCCAAGCCGCACTTGATCATCGTCTGCACCATCTCCGAGCGGAGATCCTGATAGTGGTCGGTCGGCGGAACCGGGAAGTACCCTTCCTTGTATCGCGGCCGGTAGCCGAGGTTGTCTTTCTCGCGGCCGGAGTTCCAGCGGCCCTCCTCGGCGTCGATGTAGTAGAAGCCGGAGTGGGTGTTCTGGTCGAAACGGATGTTGTCGAAGATGAAGAACTCGGCCTCGGCTCCGAAGTAGGCGGTGTCGCCGACGCCGGTGTTTTGCAGGAACGTCTCGGCCTTACGGGCGATCCAGCGCGGATCCCTCTCGTAGTGCTGACGCGTGACGGGATCGAGCACTTCGCAGTTCATCACCAGCGTCGCGGTGGCGGCGAACGGATCCAGGAACGCGGTGGCCGCGTCCGGGATCAGGAGCATGTCGCTCTCGTTGATCGCGGCCCAGCCGCGGATGCTCGAGCCGTCGAAACCGAAACCTTCCTCGAAGGTCTCCTCGGTCAGCTCGCTGATCGGATAGGAGACGTGCTGCTGCACGCCGGGCAAATCGGTGAAGCGCAGATCGATCTGCTTGGTTTCATTCTTCTTTGCGAATTCGAGTACTTCCTTCGGGGTCATTCAGCCTCCTGATTATTCCCACCCGCGCGCGTGCCGCACGCGCCCGGATTGAACACGCTGGGTGGCAACGCCGCGCGCCGCACACGGCCCGCTCCCGCCGTCGCGCGCGTGGCCGCTGGCGGAGGAATTAAAATGTAAGCATAAAGGATCGGGGAAAGAGTCGTCAATCGAAAAAACTTATGGAGCAGATCAGCCTTTCCTGGGAGCCGGAGCGGCGGTTGTTGACGGTTTCGGAGCTGACGTCTTCGATCCGCACCCTGCTCGGGCGGGAGTTCTTCGACGTTTGGGTCGCCGGCGAGATCTCGGGGACGCGGACGGCGACGAGCGGCCATATCTACTTCACGCTGAAGGATGAAACGGCCCAGCTTCGCTGCGTATGCTTCCGCAGCTCGGCGCGGCTGCTGCGGGCCAAGCCGACCGACGGCATGGCGGTGCTGGTGCGAGGGCGCATCGATGTGTACGACCTCCGGGGCGAGTATCAGTTGCTGGTGGAGGCGCTGGAGCCGCAAGGGTACGGAGCGTTGCAGTTCGCTTTCGAGCAGCTCAAAAAGAAGCTGGCGGCCGAGGGGCTCTTCGACAGCGGGCGCAAGAGGGCGCTTCCAAAACTTCCGCGCCGCGTGGGAATCGTCACGTCGCCGACCGGGGCGGTGGTTCGCGACATCGTCGAGATCCTGGCGCGGCGTTTCCCGGGCCTGTGGATCCGTCTGTATCCGGCGGCGGTGCAGGGGCCGGGATCGGCCGAGCAGGTGGTCGAGGGCATCGAGTATTTCAGCCGCACGGGATGGGCCGAGGTGGTGATCGCCGGGCGCGGCGGCGGCTCGATCGAGGACCTCTGGACGTTCAACGACGAGGCGGTCGCGCGGGCGATTGCGCGCAGCCGCGTGCCGGTGGTTTCGGCGGTGGGACACGAGACCGACTTCACGATCGCGGACTTTGTCGCCGATCTGCGGGCGGCGACGCCTTCGGCGGCGGCGGAGATGGTGGCGCCCTTGCACCAGCAAGTGGCCGGACAGGTCGAGGCGTCACGGACGAAGCTGGTGCAGGCGATGCGTTTCCGCGTAGCGCGGCTTTCCGCCGCCCTCCATCAACAGGGAATCGAGCGCGCCCGCGCGATGCTGCACCTGGCGGTCGGCCGCGCCCAGCAGCGCGTGGACGATCTGGGATTCCGGATGAAGGAGCGGCAGCGGGCCCGCCTCGACTCGGCCCGCCGCCTTTGCCAGGAACTCGAGCGGCGACTGCGCGCGCGCGATCTGCGGCTGCGGCTCGGCGAAGGCCGGCGGCGGATGGAGGCTCTCGATGCGGGGTTGGGGCAGGCGTGGCGGCGCCGGGCCACGGACGCGCACCGGAGCCTCGAGCCGCTGGCGGCACAACTGGTCCAGCTCAGCCCGCTCGCCATCCTCGAGCGCGGTTATGCCATTGTCGAGACCGAAGGCGGCCGGATCGTGCGAGACGCGGCCGGCGTTCCGATCGGATCGGGCATCGGCGTGCGTTTGTGGCGAGGCCGGCTGCGGGCGGTGGTCACGGCGGCGGAAGGGCCGCAATCCGGGGCGGCATGAAACGGCACGCGATCCCATCGGTCGTGCTGGCGTTGGCCGGCTGCACCGGGCGGGCGCCGGAGCCGGCCGAACGTCTCGCCGTTCTGCCGCTGGAGAATCTCAGCTCTGATCCCGCCTGGGATTGGGTCGGCCCGGCGGTGGCCTCGATCCTGGTCGCCAGAACGAGCGGCGAAGCGGACCTGTACTCGGTCTACGCGGGTGCGCGCCGGGATGCCGCCCGGGGGCGGGCGAGCCGCGTGCTCGACGGGTATTTCCGGAGCACCGGCGCCGAACTGGAGGCCCGCGCGGTCATCGAGGATCCGCGGAGCGGCCGGGTCGTACGAACGATCTCCGCGAGGACGCCTGTTTCGGGAGGCGCACTGGCGCTGGCCAATCGACTGGCCGGTCAAATGCGCGCGCGGCTCCGGCCCTTCAGCACGAGCCATGCGGCTGCGATTCGATATTTCGGCGAGTCGATGCTGGCCGAAACTCCGGTCCACAGGGTGGCGTTGCTCGAAAAGGCG
>Ga0247727_10008453_pt1 | contig 19109 bp, 19 predicted proteins | sample WisWelCaveWW1625_FD_202498 | JGI IMG/M metagenome (GOLD analysis project Ga0247727, IMG submission 202498) | Biofilm microbial communities from Wishing Well Cave, Virginia, United States - WW16-25 | ecosystem: Environmental > Aquatic > Deep subsurface > Groundwater > Cave microbial mat | place... | reverse complement strand
CCACATTTATACGACAAAAAAACTTCGGCCTCGTCGCCATACCGCGGATGCGGGCGATAATGAATTTTCACCACGCTGCTCGCGAAACGGGCAGTATGCAACTCGTTCCAAGAACCCCACTGATCAAGCTTTTTATCCGCGGGATCCTTCAATCCGTGGGAAATTTAAAGCTGTTTAACGAATGAATTTTTTTAGTGGCGGCTTGTCCGCGTTAGGAAGATCATATGTCACTTTATCTCGTCACCGCCCTGAGTTTTCTCGCGGTCACGTTGCTGGTCTGGATGGCGCTCTGGTTTTTGCGCCGCAAAACCGATCCGGTTGCGGAGCGAATGCGGCGTTACGTGAATCCGGAATGGCATCAAGGAACCGTCGCCGAGCTGCGTCACCTTTTGACCTCGGCGAAAGCGCAGGTCAATCCGGCGCTGGAAAAAGTCGCGGCGACTTTCGGGGTCTCGCCGAAAAACGCGCCGCAGCAATCGAAATTGCGCGCGCTGTTGATTCAAGCCGGGTTTCATCACGAAAGCAGCGCCGGAATTTTTATCGGGGCCAAAATCGTCGGCGCGTTCGGCCTGTTCATGGTTTACTGGTTTATGGCCATGGCCGGCGGCCGCAGCGGTCCGCAGTTTCTTTTGCTGGCGCTGTTGATGGCGATGATGGGTTACATTCTGCCGGATTTTGTCTTGCGCGCAAAAATTCGCCGCCGGCAGGGCAGCATTGCCGGCGCGCTCCCCGATGCTCTGGACTTTCTCGTGATCTGCGTCGAAGCCGGCATGGGATTGAATGCGGCGTTGATGCGCGTCGGCCTGGAGCTGCAATTGCGCAGCCAGGCGCTCAGCGATGAGCTGGGCCTGGTGAATCAGGAATTGCGCACCGGCATCGGGCGCGAGCACGCGCTGCGCCATCTCGCCTCGCGCAACGCCATTGAAGATTTGAAAATTCTCGTCAGCTCGCTGGTGTTGAGCGACAAGCTCGGCACCAACGTCGCGGACACGCTGCGCGCGCAATCCGAATCGCTGCGCACCCGCGTGCGCCAGCGCGCCGAAGAGCGCGCCGCGAAAGCCAGCATCAAAATGCTTTTTCCGCTGGTGTTCTTTATCCTGCCGGCGCTGTTCATCGTGATGATGGGCCCGGGCGTGATCATGGTGAAGAACACGCTGGCGCCGATGTTTCCGTAGGGTCCGAGGTCGCGGGTCTGAAGTCCGAGGTCGCTGTCCAAAGTTCGAAAAGGATCCTGGCAGGATGACAAGCTGAATTGCCGCGCGGCGATGAAAAAAAACATTAAAAGGAGCACATCCATGAAGTTGTTCAACTATATCGCGATAATTTTTGCCGTCGCGTTGTTCAATACGGCGTGCAATCAAAAAAACCTCAACAATCAGCCGGTGTTTTCGCCGGAGGGTTTTCCGCGCATGGTCTATGTGGAAGACGAAGTTCAGAAGCTGAAGACCTCCGCGGACATTCCGAGCTACCGCCGGGTTTACGTCGAAGTTCGCACCAAAACCGGCGAGCAGAAGGCCGGAAAATTGATTCGCATCACCGCAGGCGAAGTGGTGTTGTATCAGGCGGTTTATCACCAGGCGGCAAAAGACAGCCTGATCAAAGTTGAGAGCAAAATCTCCGTGCCGAAACCGGACGTGCTGATCTTGAAAGTGTGGTAAGGGACTTATTTACCAGAGAGATGTTGCTATGCCGATCATCAATATAACCAAAGAAACCAACCTGACGCAAAAAGTGAGCGTCGCGAGCAACGTGCTGGCGCGTTCGGCGGGGCTGCTGGGAACCGTCGCGCCGGATCCCGGCAAGGCGCTTTACCTTGTCCCCTGCAAAGCCGTCCATACGTTTGGAATGAAATATCCGCTGGACGTGGTGTTTTTGGATATTCAGGGCAGAGTCATCAAATTAGTTCAAAACCTGGCGCCGAACAAAATGACCAGCTTCGTGCCCGCGGCCAATTGCGTATTGGAATTGCCGCCGAACACGATCGCGGTCGCGCCGATCGAGACCGGCGACGAATTATACGTCACGGTTGATGAGTATGCGCCCGCGAGCTTTGAAGGCGTGAAAAGATTGCTGCACTGGCCGGCCAATTTGTTCATGGCGCTGATGTGGATCGAATTCGTGATGTCTTCCTTCATGGGCTGGCAGCAGCACGGCAGCGTCCTGAGTTTCGGCCTGCTGCTGGTCAACACGTTTTTGGTATGCCTGTTTATAACGCGCCGTGAAAGCGCCGATATTTCGCGCCGGCCGTTGGATTGGATTGCCGCGATCGGCACGGTGGGCCTGTCGATGGCGCTCCGGTCGCATCCCAGCGCGAATAGCGCCGTCATGGCGATTTCCGTGGTCCTGCAATTGATCGGCATCGTGACGATGTTGGGCGCGCTGTCTTCGCTCGGCCGCAGCTTCGGCATCGTTCCGGCCAACCGCAAAGTGCAAAGCCATGGCGCCTATCAAGTCGTCCGGCATCCTCTGTATGCCAGCGAAATGATTTTTTTACTTCGGATTTTTCTTAGGTAATTTTTCATGGTTTAATCTTTTCGCGGTCGTGGCGATCTTAGCCGGCCAAATCTGGCGCGCGATTTCGGAAGAAAAACTGTTGAGCAAAGACGAAAAATACGCGGCATATATGCGCGCCGTGCCGTACCGATTCGTGCCCGCGATCTTTTGATTTACCGAAAACAGTGGATTGACAAAACTTTAGTTTGCAACCGGTCAATTTTATAGCGGGAGAAAATTATGCAACACGAGACCATTTTTTTAATCTTCTGCAGTGCCTACGGGCTCGGCGGTTTTACCGAAGCCCGGAAGTCCGGCGGCAATCTGGCGAACGCCGTGATTCCCGATGAACGGACGGCATCATACATTGGAAATGCTTAAGGCGGAAAACGATATTCGCCGGCCGGAGATTTTTTTTCGGAGAAAAAAGGAATTAAGAGAGCCATGCAGAAGAACAAGATCATAATCGCCGCCGTCATTTTTCTGGCGCTCAGCCTGCTGCAAGCGTCGCTGGTAAACACGCAGGGCGCCAAACCGGCATCGAAGCAACCGGCGAGCCGCGCGCAAAATTCGGCGCCATTGGATCTGCTCTATCGCGAGGCGTTAACTGCCGTCGAGTGCCAGGATTGGATGCAGGCGTTGATCAAGCTTGAACGCATCCAATTTTTACGGCCGGATTATCGCGACGTCGCGAATCTGCTGGCCGTGTCGCGCGCCAGGCTCTTGCAGCAAGCGCAAGCCGCCGGCTCCGGCGCGGCGTTCAACGGCGTCGAGCTCGCGCTCCTGGCGGCGGGCGCATCTTTGCTCGCGCTCCTTTTTTGGCTGCCGGTTAATCGCGCCCGCCTGCATCGCTGGTTGGGTAATCACGCCCGCGCCGCGATGATTTACGAGCATCTCGTTTTCCGTAAGCCGAGCCGCACGAAGTTCTACGTGCCGCTGGCCGAGGCTTACCTGCGTCTCAATCGCCGCGACGCCACCGCCATGCGCATTTATAAACGCGTGTTGGAGCTGAATTTGGCAACGGCGTTGCGCGCGGAATTGCACAATCTGGTGACGGGATATAATCTCGATGAAATGCAGACGAAGTGGCACGTCCATCAAGTGTTGGATGCGCGTTTGGAAAAAAATTTGACCAGGCGTTTGGAAACGCCGCCGCCGGCGAAACCGTTGGTGCCAGAAAATTCCAAACGCGCACCGAAGCCTGAAAAAAAGGAAGAGATTCTTGCCGATTACGGTTATACCGGCGGCCTGTTTTGCAACGGCAAATTGCAAATTGAAAAGTATTAATCCGCCATCGGTCCGATGGTTGATTCCGCAAAGGAAAATGCCATGCGATCTTACGAACTCAGAAAACTTTCGCTGATTCTGCTAACGGGGCTGCTGGCAGCAACCGGCGTGTCGGCACCGCAGACCGCCCATCGCGACCATGGGAATAACGGCGCGTCGTCGCGACCAATAGCAAAGAATATGATGAAAGGCACGGCCATCGTTCGCGGCACGATTATCGACGGCGAATCAAAACAACAGCTTCCCGGCGCCAGCGTCGTCGCGACCCACGCCGACGCCGCCGTCACACCGGCTCGCACGGTGTCCGGCGAAGTGGGACAATTCGAGTTTAGCGGGTTGATTTCCGGTGTTTACAAGATTACGGTTTCATGCGTGGGCTACGCCGGGCAAAAATTCAACAACGTGCAAGTGAGCGCCGGCGAAACCAATGTGTTGGAAATTGCGCTGGCTTATAGCGGCCTGATGTCGAGCGGCAAAAACGTCACCGCTTCGCGAAGCACGGAAGCTTTTTTTGAGGTGGTCAGCGTCTCGCGTCGCGCCGAATCCGGTTTCAACGCGCCGGCCGCCGTCAACTTCGTCGGAACCGATCAGGTGCAGTCGCACCCCATGCTCACCGCGGTTGATCATCTGCCGGGCATGCCGGCAATTGATTTCGCCCGCCTCGGCCTCCATCAATCGAATATCGCCGTGCGCGGCTTCAACAATGTTTTTTCCGGCGCCATGCTGTCGCTGGTCGATAACCGCCTTAGCCAGGCGCCGGCGTTGCGTTATAATGCGCACTATTTTATGCCCATCACCAACGATGATATCGAGCGCATCGAAGTCGTCTCCGGACCGGGTTCGGCGCTGTACGGCCCCAACACGGCCAACGGCGTGATGCAAATTTTCACGAAATCGCCGTTCGGTTCGGAAGGCACGACGTTGAGCTTCGGCGGCGGCGACCGCAATCTGCGCCTCGGTTCTTTTCGCCATGCCGCCAGCTTTGATAATCGTGTCGGTTACAAAATTTCCATGCAATATTACGAAGGCCGCGACTGGGAATATCGCGATCCCGCGGAACCGGATTCCTTCCGTCTTGCCGATCAGAAGATCGCCGCGCCGGGCCGTGATTTTCAAGTGAGCAAATTCAGCGCGGATGCGTGGATGGATTTTCGGCTCGCGAAAGATTTCACGGCGATCATTTCCAGCGGCTTCAGCAAAAACAGCGGCATCAATCTCACCGGCATCGGCGCCAGCCAGATGAAAGATTGGACCTATGCCTATTATCAGGGCCGGTTGTATTATAAAAATTTTTATGCGCAAGCTTTTCTGAATCGTTCCGACGCCGGCGAAACTTTTATCCTGCGCACCGGCGATCGGATCGTCGATCATTCGCGCCTGTTGGCGGCGCAAATTCAACACAGCGTCGCGCTGGGCAACTGGCAGCGTTTCCTGTACGGCGTCGATATGTGGCGCACCCGTCCGGAAACGGCAAAGACGATCAATGGTCGCAACGAAGAAAACGATGCGATTGACGAAGCCGGCGCCTTTTTGCAATCCGAAACGGCGCTGGGCGCGAAAGCCAATCTGATTTTGACCGGGCGTTTTGATCGGCACAATCACCTGGCGGAGAGAATCTTCTCTCCCCGTGTGGCGCTGATTTTGAAGCCGGGGCCAAACCAGCATTTGCGCTTCTCCTACAATCGCGCTTTCAGCACGCCGTCCACGAACAATCTTTTTCTCGATATTCTTTTGGCGTCCATTCCGAGCCCGCTGCCGGTGCATTTTCCCCGCACGTTGATCGCCCTTCGCGGCCAGGGCGTGCCGTCGAAGACCGGTTTCACTTTTCCGCGCGGCGCGGACGGGCGCCCGCTCATGAGGTCGCAGTTCGCCTCGCACGCCGGTTACATTCCGGCAAACGCGAATTCCATCTGGCCGTGGTTGCGGCAACTTTTGATTGAAATTTCGCCCGGTGAAATTCAGGTGCAGTTGAATGCCACGTTGCCGTCGCAGCTCGAGGCGACGGTCAACGGCGATTTGCGCAAATTTAATCCCGCCACCGGCGCGTTTGATCTGAGCGGCGACGTTGCCGATGTGGCGCCGATAAAACCGACCATAATATCGCGCTCAACGCGCCCCGCCACAAAACCGGCTTGAGTATCCGTTACGTGGACGCCCGCCGCGGGTTCGACGCGCAATGGCGCGGCCGGCGAATCGAAGCCTTTCCGGTGGCCGCCGGCGTTTATACCGGCGCCGTGAAGAATTATGCCGTTTTCGACTTGAACATGGATTGTCGGTTTTATCGCCGCACCCGTTTGGCGCTGGCGGCGCAGAATGTGTTGAACCATAAACATCGTGAATTTGTCGGCGCGCCGGAGATCGGGCGGCTGCTGGTTCTGCGCCTGATTCAATCGTTCTAACCGAAATCTCGGAGTGACAAACTTTAGTTTGTCACCTAACGGAAACAGTGGCCGTAACTGAACTCGGATAAAATCAATGAGGAGTATCATGGTATCGCGTTTAAATCATATTCGTCGTCTCATCCCATTGCTGGCGGTCCTGCTCGGCGCGGTCGCGGCGCTGCCACAATCGCATAATCGCGAAGCGATGAAATGGTTTGGCGCCGGTTTGGCGGAAAAAAATATCGACAAACAAATCGAAGCTTATGGCAAAGCCGTTGCGCTCGATCCGAATTTTGCGGAAGCGTTGTTCAATCTCGGCGCCGCTTGCAAAGAGCAGAAAAGCTACGAGCGCGCGGAGCAATTTCTCTTGAACGCCGCGAACGCAAGCAAAGGCGATTTGCGCGTAAAAGCGTTGAGCGAGCTGGCGAGCATTTACAATATTCGCAGCAACGGCAAGAGCGCGGAAAGCGCGCTGCGCCAGGCCCAAACGCTTGCCGGCGACTCGAAGCAACGCGCCGCGCTTTCATACGAGCTGGGGCGTTTGTTGTATCAGCAAGGCCGTTATGAGCAGGCCGCGACCGAGCTGAAAGACGGCCGCGCCGGCGATCCGGCGCAGCGCGAAGCTTTTGATAACCTCATTGCGCTGGCGGAAAAGTCTTCGTATTTGGAATATCTTTATTTCACCGCCGAAAAACAAAAAGCCACCGGCAATTTGCAAGAAGCCCAAGCGACGTTGGAACAAATTAATGCGCAGAACGCGAATTTTCGCGACGTGCAAACAAAGCTGAATGAAATGCAAGCGTTGTTGGCAAGTGACGCCGGCAAAACGGCAACAGCAGCAGCGCCGCCGGCATTCGATAAAATCGACACCAATGACGTCGAAGCGGAAAAAGCTTATGCCGAAGGTTTGGCGGCGATCCGCCAACGCGATTGGACGGGCGCAATCGCCGCGTTTTAGAGCTGAATCTGCCCTCGACGAACCGCGCCGAGATGAATGCGATTGCCGCGCTCAGCCAGGCTTATGAAAAATCGGCCACCGGCGCGCTAACGGCAAAAGCTGCATCGTGGCGATCGGAAAATGCGCGCTTGCGGAGCGGCGTGTTGCCGACCGACGACGATTTTGCAGTAAAAGAAAAACCGCCAACCCGCCGGCCGCGGAAGAAAAAAGAAGGCGTCGCGAATGGCAACGCTGAAAACGGCGCGCCGGCCGATCCTCACGCTGCAAACGTTGACGAAGCGGCGCCATTGCCGGATCAATCGCCGGCGAGAAAGCCGCGCCGCCGGAAAATTCTTGTGGTCGATACGGCCAGCGCCAACGAAACGCCGGCAAATCCGGCCCGGGAAATTGCCGTGGCTTCGCCCGAAAACGTCTTGCCGGCGGAAAGCCAGCCAGCGCTGCATGAGCCCGCGCCGGTTTGAAATAAAATTTTTGAGAGCTCGAAAAAACTCTTGACATCGCGTTTGGTTTTTTGTATATTGTACTCACGTTTTTGCAGTAAAGCTGTTTTGAAAATCTCGGCTGTCCCATAACAAGGTCATGGGAGTCTTGGCGTGCAGGTTACACCGTAGGGCGGTAGAACTGTAAGTCGAAGGCGTGACATCAGTGTTAAAATCGAATAACACCGGTGTGACGCCTTTTTTATTTTACCGCACGGCCAATGCGATGTCGCGTCGTATCGCGGCATCAACCATGATAGGAGTTTGGGAGCCTTGACGTGCAGGCGTCATCCGTAGGGAGGTTGGCTTGTAAGTCGAAGGCGTAATTTCGCCGCGCTTTTTTTCGCGCGGATGAGGTTACGCCTTTTTTTATGGCGTAACGCCGCCGTAAAAATTAATTGTCGTGCTTGAATGTTGAACCGGTAATTTTCCGATCCCCGCAAGGAGCAGGACTTATGCTGATGAAACTCGCCTCCATGTGGCAGGACAACCGTATCCAGGCCACCTATCGGATTTTGTTGGTGTCGGCGAATATGTTGATCTCGACGCCGCTTTTTTTGCTGGCGTTATTGTTAATTCTTAAATTTTGGCGTTAATCTTAAGTTGCAGTGCAAGTGGAGAGAACATCATGAAGCTGAACAGGAAAACCTCTTTCGCGCTCGCGAGTCTGGCGCTGATGTCGGCGGGAAAGCCGGCTTCGGCGCAGAACGCGAGCGCCCAACCCGTTGTGACGATTCGCAGTGAAACCGATGGAACGCTGGTGCGCCTCGAAGGCGCGTTCACGTTCATCGGCAAAACCCCGTTTACCATCTCGCAAAATCTCGCCGGTCCGTACAAGCTGATTGCCACGAAACGCGGCTATGAAAGCAAAGAAATCAAAATCGATTTTGAGCGCCATGCGGGACGTCAAATCACCGTCGGGCTCCGGCCGTTGTCCCCGGCCAAAGCGATGTTGGGCTCGCTGTTATTGCCGGGCGCCGGCCAGCGCTACAAAGGCGCCGATCAAAAAGGTTGGCTCTTTACCGCGTTCGCGCTCGGCGCCGGGGCGCGGGCGTATGTGAAACACAACCAATTTCGCAACGACCGCGACGCCGCGGCGAACGCTGAAAAGAATTATCTCAACATCAGCGCCACCGAAACGGCGGAACGAGAGCTGGCGTTCGCGAAATGGCAAACGGCGCAGCACGAAGCCGACGACTCGTTTAAAAGCCGCCGCCGCGCTTTGCTGTTGACCGGCGCCGTGTGGACGATCAACGTGCTCGACGCACTGATCGCGCCTCCCGGCCCGGCGCATCCGGCGAAAAAACAAAAAGTCGGCGTGAACGTGACCGGCGGCACCGGCGCCGCTCCTGCACTCGGACTGCGAATCAACTTTTAACGGAAACGGAAGAGACCCATGAAGAAATTGCATTTAATGTTGTTGAGCTTCGCGCTCTATTTGGCCGCGCCGGTCTTTGCGCAGCCGCAAACGTATATCATCGAACGCGACGATTTTCTGTCGATCGCGTTCTGGCAGCAACCGACGTTGAACACGCAGATTCGCGTGGCCGACGACGGCGCGATCGAGCTGCCGACGGTGGGCAAAGTCAACGCCGCGGGTTACACGCTCGAGCAATTGGAAAAAGAAATCGTGCGGCAATTTGCTTTCTATAACGCGAAAGTAACGCAGGCCAAAGTTTCGGTCATTGAGTTCGGCAGCAAGAAAGCTTATATCAACGGCCAGGTGCCGCGCCCCGGCAAATATACGTTTGCCGTGATGCCGACGCTGTGGCAATTTATTCTTGAAGCCGGCGGCCCGCTGGAAACCGCGAACCTCGGACAGGTTTCGCTGGTGCGCGGCTCCGGCAGCGAACTGGGCCAGGTTTCGGCGATCGACCTGGCGGACGTGTTGAGTCGCAATGCCGTCAACGAGTTGCCGAAATTGCTGGCGGGCGATATCGTTTACATTCCCGCGGTTCCCGGCGGCCCGGCCGCCGCCGGCCGTTCGCCGCTGAAAAAATCTTCCGTGGTTTATATCTACGGTGAAATCGCCAACCCCGGCGAATATCAGTATGAGAACAACACCAATATCCTCGCCGCCGTGATTAAAGCCGGCGGCCCGACGGAAAAAGCCGATCTGCGGCGCGTGCGCATCGTCGGCAGCGATTCGCTGCAGACGCAAGTGGCGCAGATCAATTTGCAAAAATATCACGACGGGCCGCAGCCGCCGCCGCTGGTGTTGCACGGCGGTGACACGATCTACATTCCGAAACGCCAATCGCTCATCGGTTCGGTCGGCGGCTTGCTGGTTGAGACGGCGCGGCTGGCCGTCATTGCCGTCGTGCCGATCCTGGCGCTGAATGCCACCCAATAATCAACTGGCGGAATTTTCATCTCAAAGCATACAGGTGTTCTCATGGCTGATACTGGCAGAAAACTCGATCCCCATCTTTATTGGGAAATGTTGTGGCGGCGAAAATGGCTGGTCATTGGCGTCGTCACCTCTTTCTCGGCGTTGGGATTGCTCTGGGCATTTACTTCGGTGCCAGAATACCAATCTTCCTCCACCATTCTGTTGCGCGAGCTGGATTTGGAATCGCGCACCGTCCAACGCTTTGCACCCGACGTGAAGGCGCTAAACGATTTCGGCACCGTGCGCGCCAAAATTTTAAGCCCGGAAATTTTGCGCCGGCTGATCGCGGAAACCGATTTGCTCAAAACCGATTCGCTGCTCCTGGACCTGGCCGCGCAGGCGCACCAGAAAACGCCGCAATTGACGCTCGACGAAATCAAAGAAACGTTGATGATCGAAAAATTGCGCGAAGAAGTGCTTTCCATCAAGCCGAACGGCTTCAACATCATTCAGATTGCGGCGGAGCATAAAAATCCGCAACTGGCGTACAATATCGCCCAAACGTTGGTTGATATTTTTGTCGAAACCAGCCGCCGCACCGAAATGAGCGGCGTGGAAAGCGGCCTGACCTTCAGCCGCCAGCAACTGGAGATTTATAAAAAGCGCCTGGACGAGGCCGAGGTGAAATTGCAAAATTTCCGCACCGGCATGGCGCTGACGGCTTACGATCACCAGAGCCTGGACGATGAGCGCGTCTCGATGCTGGGTTCGATCATCGAGACCACCATGACGCAATTGGCGCAGGAGAATAAAACGCTCTCGCTCAACAACGCCCGTCTCGGCCTGCACGGCTCAGATCCCACGATTTATAACTCGGAGCTGCTGGGCCATCTGCTCAAGCAGCAGCGGGAACGGTTGAACGATCTGATCAGCCAAATGAAATTCGCCGCGTGGAACGAAGCCGAGATCAACCGCCTCAACGGCGCGATCAAAGGGCTGGACGACGCGATGCAAAACGAGCTGTTGCGCGTTCTGGCCGTCAAGCGCGGCGCCGGCGACGATCGCCTGTGGTTCGACCGGGAAATGGCGCGGCTCCGCCTCAAGTTTTTGGAAGACAAAAAAAACGAAGGTCGGGCAATTGTTTGCGACCGTGCAACAATCGCGGTTAAGCTCGGTGGCGCAGTTGCCCTCGAAAGAAGTGACCGAAGAGCGCTTGAAGAACGACGTCGATCAGGCGCGCGAGCTGTATCAAATGTTTTTGCAGCAAACCCAGGGCTCGGAAATGCAGGCGGCGCTGCAGAACACGCAGAACGAATATCAATATCGCATTCTCGATCCGGCGCAAATTCCGCTGGAGCCGATCAGCATGAGCAAGCGCACCCGGCTGATGATCTGCGGCTTCCTCGGCATCGGCCTGGGCTTCGGCCTCGCGTTCGGCTGCGAATATTTCAATCGCACGTTCCTGTCGGTGGACGAGATCAAAGAGTTCACCAGCTTGCCGGTCATCGGCGTCATGCCGCGCATCGCGAAAAAAGATTTCAGCTTCGATCTGGACGGCCAGGACACGATCGAAGTGCAGCGCGTGACGACGCGGCTGATGCAGCATTCGAAATTTGACGAGCTGCTGGAAGGCGGGTTGTCCGCCGGCAAGCAAAAAACGCTGCTCATCACCAGCTCGATCGCTTCCGAAGGCAAAAGCACGTTCGCCGCGTATCTCGCCGCCAGCGTGGCGATGATGCAGGAGGCGCCGGTGCTGTTGATCGACGCGGATTTCAGAAGGCCGACGCAGCACAAACTGTTCAAAGTCGATAATCGGAACGGTTTGGCGAATTTGCTCGAGCAGCCGGCGCCGACGAAAGCCGCGCTGCGTGCAATGTTGGTCCAAACGAGTTACAGCAAATTGTCGCTGTTGCCGTGCGGCCTTTCCGGGCGCAAGCCCATCGATCTGTTCTCCGCGAAGCAATTTTTGCAATTGCTCAAGCTGCTGAAAAAAGATTTTCCGTTCATCATTCTGGATGCGCCGCCGGTGGTGCCGGTGAACGATGCGCTGGTGATCGGCCGCCACGTCGATTCGATCTTGTATCTCGTCAAAGCCGGCGAAACGCCGCGCGACGTGGTCAAGCGCGGCCTCGAGCTGGTCAAAACTTCCACCGCGCGCCCGCCCGCCATGATCGTGAATAATCTGAAAGAAGTTTTGCCGTATTACTACAAACCCAAATATTATAAGTATGATTACGCCAACGCTAGCGCGTAGTTAAAAAAGGGTTGCAGCGAGAGCGCCGTCGCGATGAAAAAAATCAAGGTAAAATCTTTTTTGCGTACCGCAGTGGCATGGTTGTATTACGGCTCGGGCTCGTTCGCCCTGCATTTGTGGTGGCGCCGCCGGGCCGGCCGCAGCGTGCTGGTGTTGATGTTTCACCGCGTGCTTCCGGCCGGCTCGCCGGTGCTGCAAAATCATCTCTCGCTGCGCAGCATCATTGTCACCGCCGAGAATTTTTCCCGGCTGCTGAATTTTCTGCAAAAACACTTTCGCTTCGCCGCGATGCTGGAAATCATGGCGAGCGCCAAAACCGCGAATGAAAATCATTGCGTGGTAACGTTTGACGACGGCTATCATGATTTTCTGAAATATGCCTGGCCTATCCTGCAACAAAACCGCCTGCCGGTGACGATGTTTTTGCCGACGGCGTTGATCGGCACTTCGCATCTGTTCTGGTGGGATCGGCTTTACCACGCTTGCATGAAAATGGAAAACGCCGTCACCGCCGCGGGTTTCGGCGAGCGCTCGAAGCTGGCGCCGGGATTGGCCGCGGAAATGTTCGGCGAAATTGCGGCGCTGCTGCAACGCATCGCCGGCGCGCCGATCGTCGAACGCGCACCGTTGATCTATCGGCTGGTCGCGTTCATTCAGGATTGGCCGGAGACGCGAGTTCGCGCCATGCTGCAAAATCTCGGCGCGCCGATTGAAAGCGAGCGCCTGCTCGAAAAAGAGAACGCGCTGATGAGCTGGAATGAAATCAAAACGCTCCGCGCCGCCGGCGTGGATTTTGGCTCGCACACGCGCCATCATCTCAATCTCGCCGCAGTTCCCGCCGCGCAAATGCGGGAAGAAGTCGCGATTTCACGCCGGGAGCTGGAAGCGAAATTGCAGGAACCGGTTGACGCCATCTCGTTTCCCGGCGGTCATCATTCCGATGAAGTGCTTGAAGTCGTTGCCGCGGCAGGTTACTCCCACGCCTACGGCACGCGCCAAGGCCTGAATCGTCCCGGCGAAGAAATGTATCGCCTCCGCCGCGTCAACATCTGGGACGAAACGCTGCAGGATTTTCGCGGCAAATTTTCTCCGGCCGTGTTCGCGCTGAATTTGATGCGGACGAAAGAATAAAGTAAATGTCATTCTGTAAGAATCTTTTTTGAATTCAATATGCGCCTCGAATTGGAAAAAAGATTCCTGCGGAACAAGAATCGAAGCTCCTCCTCTCTCCACTGCACAGGCCGGACGGCAGGAAGTCGTCCGGCCTGCATTGCAGCAGCGCGATGAGCAAATCCTTACTGGCAGTGAACTTTTGATAAATCGAAATAAAAGGTTGGAAAGAGGTTAGGCAAAATCATGGCAACGGAAAAGACGATCGCTGCGAATGTAACGCCCCACGTCATGGGCGGCCTAACCATTTTGCGTTGTTTCGGCCTGGCCAAGATTCCTTACTTTGCCGTTTGCGCCACCGGCGACAAGCGGGATAATTTTATTTTTGCCTCGCGTTATTGCCGCGGCGGCTTGGTCACCGCGGATCCGGCCAACCATCCGGAAAAAACGCTCGCGGCTTTGCTGGCGCACGGCAAAAAACTGCCCGGCCGCGTGCCGTTGTATTACAGCAACGATCAGCAGCTCAAACTCGTCTCCGAGCACCGCGAGGCGTTGGGCAAATATTATCAATTCACCATGCCGGACGCGGCAACGATCACCGACACGCTGGATAAATCGAAATTCGTCGAATACTGCAAGCGTCACGGTTTGCCCGCGCCAGCTTCGTACAGCGAAGCCGAAGTCGTCCAAAAAACTCGCGCCGGTTTTGCTTGGGAATTTCCGCTGGTGATCAAGCCGGCGACGCACATCAACTGGTTTGAGTCCGAAGTCATCAAAAGCTTGGGCGGTTTGGAATACAAGGCGATCGTCGTCAACGATCGGGAAGAGTTTTCCAAAGTCGCAGCGGCGATGCAGCAGGAAAAGATTCCGTTTCTCGTGCAGCGCTTTATTGCCGGCGGCGACGATTTGATTTATTCGTTTCACACGTTTCTCGATGAGACCTCCGAACCGCTCGGCTATTTTATCGGCAGAAAAATCCGCACCTTTCCGGCGGTGAGCGGCGAGAGCACGTATCTGCAGCTCGTCAAGAACGACAAACTGCGCGATCTCGCCGCCGGCCTGTTGAAAAAAATAAAATTCACCGGCCCGGTGAAACTGGATTTCAAGCAGGACGCCGTTGACCGGCAATATTATCTGATGGAAATCAACGCGCGCTATAATTTGTGGCATTATCTCGGCGCCAGCGCCGGCGTCAATTTGCCGGTCAACGCGTATCGCTATTACACCCAAAGCGCGCTCCCCGCGGCCGCGCCGGAATATCGCACCGATATTCGCTGGCTGCACTTTCGGCAGGACGTGTCGGCATTCCTGGAATATCGCCGCCGCGGCGAATTGTCGCTAGGCGGCTGGATCAACTCGCTGCTCTGCAAAAAAGTTTACGACAAGTTTGCCTGGCGCGATCCGCTGCCGGCATTGGCCGCCGCCGGCGGGTTTGTTAGAAGCAGGGTTGGACGGTTAGTCGGTTAGTCAGTTAGCCGGTTAAATTGTTAAAATGATAAATTGGTAATTTATAAAAAAAAGAAACGCTTAACTGGCCAAACGATAAACAGGCAACAGGCCAACGGGCAAACCGACAAACAGCTATGAACTACGCCTTAATCTCCGACATTCACGCCAACGCGGCGGCGCTGCAAATCGTGCTTGATAAGTGCCGCGAGCGGCGCGTCGATAAGATCATCAACCTGGGCGACGCCGTCGGCTACGGCTCGCGGCCGAACGAGTGCTGCGAAATGTTGATAGCGCATGGCGTGACCTCGATCGCCGGCAATCACGATCTCGCGGCCTGCGGCGTGTTCGAGCCGGTGTATTTCCAGCCCGAAGCGCGGCGCCGCATGTTGTGGACGCGCGCCGTGCTCAGCGCGAGCAATCGCCGTTTTCTCGAAGCCCTGCCAGAAGCGCTGGTGATCGACAACGCTTTCGTGATCGTCCACGGCTCGTTGAAATCCTCTTCGCAATATCTGTTGACGGAAAAGGCGATTGTGCAGTCGTTCGCTTTGCTCAAAAAAAATTATCCCGAATTGCGCGTCTGTTTTTTCGGGCATACGCACAAAGCCGTCACGCACGAATGGAATAACGCGGAGTGGCGCAGCGACGAGGCTTTGCAGATCAAATTAAATGTGGAATCGCTGTACTTGATCAACCCCGGCAGTATCGGGTATCCGCGTTACGCCGAATCGCCTCTAAGTTTTGCCATCTATGACAGCGGCAATAAAACCGTCCGCCTCATTCGCCTCGAAGAAGGGAGCGGACAATTGCAACGCGACATGCAACCGGACATCGCACTGGACGCTGCGCTGGCGCGCCAATATTTGCAGTTCGCGGCTAAAGCCGGCGCGCGATTTATTCGCAACCGTTTTCTTCATCGCGCGCCTTCCGGAGCTTTAAAGCGGAATTCACCGACCGGCAAGAATTTTTAACTTTGTGGTAAACTTATGTTTCAAGAAATCCAGGAAATAGAAGAAAGCGTTTACACGCGGCCGCCGCAGCCGGAAGCGCGCTTGCGCCAAACCACCGAGGCGTTTACCATTTCGCTCTGCGAAGAAGCGGAAGCTTTCCGCGATTTGCGGGAGGAATGGAATCATCTGCTTGATCGCGCCAGCCGCAAGAGCGCTTTTTTGCGGCATGAATTTATGTACGCCTGGTGGGAGACGTATGGCCGCCGGCAACACGGCGCGACGCCGTTTATCCTGATGGCCCGCGACCGCGAACGCCGTCTCGCCGGCCTGTTGCCGCTTTATCGCGAAAAATCCTCCTGGTCCGTCGCCGGCCTGCGCGAGCTGCGCTTTCTCGGCTCGGTGCATGAAGCGCCGGAATATCTCGACGTGATCGTTGCCGGCAATATGCCAACGGAAAAAATTATCGACGCCGTGCTAACCGGCCTGGCGCAGTTGCGGGCAAAATATGATTTGTTGCGCCTGACCGACATGGCGGAAGACGCGCTGCTGCTGCCTTTTCTGCGGCATTGGGCAACGGCGTGCGGCGGCGCTTTTCAGCAAATGCCGTGGAAGGTTTGTCCGTATATTAAAATTTCCGGCGATTTTGAAACGTATCTGCAAGGGCTTTCGTCGAATCATCGCGCCAATTTTCGCCGCCGGCAGCGGAAGCTGAACGAGAGCCACAAAGTGACGATGGACGTCGCCACCGCGCCGATCCCGGTGGAAAAAGATTTTGAGGCGTTGTTCGATCTGCACCAGAAACGCTGGACCGAGCGGGAGGGCACTAGCGCCTTCGACAATGAAACAAGCCGTTTGTTTCATCGCCGCGTCGCCGGGACGATGGCGGCAAGCGGCGTCGCGCGGATTTTCTCGCTGCAATGCGACGGCCAAATCGTCGCCGCGTTGTATTGTTTCCTGTACGACAATCGCCTGATGTATTACCAAGCCGGCTTCGACGTGAACTACGAAAGCAAAAGCGTCGGCTTGATTTTGATGGGGATGGTTTTGCAGCATTGTTTCGAGCAAGGCTACGCCGAATTTTATTTTTTGCGCGGCCGCGAGGAATATAAATTTCACATGTACGCGCTCCGTTTTCTCGGCACGGTGCATGAAGCGCCGGAGTATCTTGACGTCATGGTTGCCGGCAGCGCGCCGGCGCATAAAATCATCAAAGCGCTGTTGGCCGGCCTCGCGAACTTGCGGAACAACTATGATTTGTTGCGCCTGTTCGACATGGCCGACGACGCCGTGTTGCTCGCTTTTTTGCCGGAGTGGGCCGAGGCCTGCGGCAGCCGGCTGCAACAACGGCCGTGGATGATTTGCCCGCACCTCAAAATTTCCGGCGATTTCGAAACGTATCTGCAAACGCTGTCGGCGAAGCACAGCGCCAATTTCCGCCGCCAGCTTCGGAAACTCAAAGAGCGCTATGCCGTGACCCTAGAGGTCGCCAGCGCGCTGTCGCCTGTGGAACGGGATTTTGCCGCGCTCTGCGAGCTGCATCATCAACGGTGGGCGCAGCGCCATGAAACGAGCGACTTTGACAACGACATGAGCCGGCGCTTTCATGGCCGTGTGGTGAAAGCGCTGGCGTCAAGCGGCGCCGTGCGAATTTTCTCGCTCCAATGCGATGGCAAAACCGTGGCGGCGTTGTATTGCTTGTTTTACGACGATCGCCTCATGTATTATCAAGCCGGATTTGACGTGGCCTACGAAAACCAGAGCGTCGGCCTGGTTTTGCTGGGGATGGTTTTGCAGCACAGCCATGAACAAGGTTACGGCGAATTTGATTTTTTGCGTGGCGAGGAAGAATACAAATTTCGCTGGACCAAAACGACGCGTGCGACGGTTATCGGTGAAATCGCCGTGACCGGCCGCGCGAAGATTTATTTGAACGGTTGGGACGCATTGCGGTTTTTGAAAAAGCAAGCGTGCGGACTTTTTAATCATCAGCGGCAACCAGAAAAGTCAAAAACGAATACACTATGAATCAGCGCACCAAAATTCTTTACATCATCGACTGCCTCAACGCCTGGGCCGGCACGGAGAAGCATCTGTACAAGCTGATTTCCGGCATGGACAAAGGCCGCTACGAATGCCACGTCTGCGCTTTGGCGCTGACGGAGGACATGAAAAACCGTTTCAACGCGCTCGGCGCCAACACTTTTCACCTGCCGATCAACAGCATTTTCGGCGCAACGACGCTGAAACAGGCGTACCGCCTGGCGCGCTATATGAAAACGCGCCGCATCGACGTCGTGCAAACTTTTCATTTTGCCTCGGATTTTCTGGGGACACTGGTGGCAAAGCTGGCCGGCGTGCCCGTGGTGATTTCCAGCAAGCGCGATATGGGGTTTTTGCACAACGACGCGCAGGCGCGCGCGCTGCGGTTGATCGCGCCGCTGGTGAATCGCACCATCTGCGTTTCCAACGCCGTCAAAAAAGGCCTGGCCGAGCGTAAGCTGATCAATGCGCGCCAGGCCGTGGTTTTTTATAATGGCGTCGATCTCGACGAATTTAAAGTCGATCATCGCAATATTGCGGCGCGCAAGCAGCAGCTCGGCCTGCGCCCCGGGTGGCCGGTGGTGGCGGTCGTCGCCAATCCGCGCCCGATCAAAGATCTCGAAACTTTTATCCGCGCCGGCCGCGAGGTTTTGGACCGGAAGCACGAAGCGCAATTCGTTATTATCGGCGCGGAATGTTTTCATGGCGGCCCGGGCCGCTATCAACAGCAACTCGAAGCGCTGGTGGCGAAGCTGGGTTTGCAGGAACGCGTGATCTTTCTCGGCAATCGTTCGGACGTCAATCAGATTTTGCCGTTGACCGAGATCTGCGTGCTGACGTCGTTGAGCGAAGGTTTTTCCAATACCATTGTGGAATATATGACGGCGGGCCGGCCGGTCATTGCGACCAACGTTGGCGGCAATGGCGAAGCTGTCGTTGACAACGAAACCGGTTTTCTCGTGCCGGTAAAATCGCCGGAGCGTCTGGCGGAGCTGATCGTAAAGTTGCTGGGCGACAAAACGCTTGCGACGCGCCTCGGCAAAGCCGGACGCAAGCGCATCGAAAAACATTTCACGCTCGGCCGCATGGTGGAGAATCACCAGGCGTTGTACAATGCGCTGTTGTTTAAGTCCGGCAAGGGAGAAAATTCCGTGCGCGCGCATCGCCTGGCTAACTCCGGGCGCAATCGCAATCCGGACGGCCTTGTTGAGGCGGCAAATTAATCCGGTTTTTAATCGCAGCCAGTGTTGCACAAGGTCGCGAAAATAGAGAAACGGAAGAATGATGGAAACGAAACAAGCGGGCGAAAATTTTGCGATTCCGGTTTTGGGTTTCGGCACCTGGATGATGGGCGGGGATTTAAAACGGAATCCGGATAA
>Ga0247727_10008452_pt1 | contig 19110 bp, 19 predicted proteins | sample WisWelCaveWW1625_FD_202498 | JGI IMG/M metagenome (GOLD analysis project Ga0247727, IMG submission 202498) | Biofilm microbial communities from Wishing Well Cave, Virginia, United States - WW16-25 | ecosystem: Environmental > Aquatic > Deep subsurface > Groundwater > Cave microbial mat | place... | reverse complement strand
ACAAGCCGCTCGCACCGAGAGGTCCGCAGCATAATTTGCAACAGCATCTGCAACGTTGAACCGTCGAGCCGATCAACGGCTTGACGGTCAAACGAATCAAGCAACTTGCGGCAGAACGGACTCTGCCGGCCCTGGCCCTCACGGACAGCGAGCCGACAGTCGAGAGGATTTGCCGCGATGCGGTCCGCCACGGAGCTGACGTCAAATCCGAATTCCTTGCCGCGCGACTTGTGCCTGACCGTGTCGCTCGCGGTCCTGCTGCTGGCACTAGGCGGCCGGCTGGTTCAAATTCAGTTGCTCTCGCACGAGCCCTTGGAAGCCAAAGCGCTGCGGCAACACGGCCGCTACGAGCGGTTGCCGGCTCGGCCCGGCGACGTGCTCGACGTGCGCGGCCGCCCGCTGGCCACGTCCGTCGAGACGGCAAGCATTTTCTTGGACCCCAAGGCGATCCCCGCGGCAAAGCGCGGCGACGTCGCCGAGTCGCTCGCGATGGCGCTCGAAATCGACGCGGACCCATTGCAACAACGCATCGAACAGCACGCGACGCGGCGATTCCTCTGGGTGAAACGCCGCGTGACCGAGCACGAAGTGCGGGCCGTCCGCGACCTCCGCTGGCCGCTCGCTTGGGTCGCGTTTCAGACCGAGCTGCGTCGCTGCTACCCGCAGGGCGCGATCGCCAGTCACGTCGTCGGCCTGCGCGACGTCGACGGCAAGCCGCGTGACGGCATCGAAAAGATGTTTGACCCGGTGCTGCGCGGCAAGCCGGGCTTCCGCGTCATCGCACGTGACTCGCGCGGCAAGATCCTCGCCGTACAAGACCAACTGTCCGCGCTGCCCGAGCCCGGCTCGTCCGTCGTGCTCACGATCGATTCGGTCATTCAGAATTTCGCGGAAGACACGCTCGACCGCGTGATGCACGACTGGGAGCCTGCTAGCGCCACGGCGATCGTCATGAATCCGCGAACCGGCGAGATCCTGGCCATGGCCAGCCGGCCCACGTTCGATCCGGAGGACCCCGCCGCGGCCGCGCCCGACGCGTGGGTGAACCGCGCGGTCAGCGACACGTACGAACCCGGCTCCACGTTCAAGCCGTTCATCGTTTCGACCGCGCTCGATTGGGGGGTCATCGCCCGCGACGACCAAATCGATTGCCACAACGGCGTCTACAAAATGGGTCCGCGCGTGCTGCACAGCCACCATCGCAACGGCCTGCTCAGCGTGCCGGATGTCGTCATCAAGTCGGACAACATCGGCATGGCGGTGATCGGCGAACGCATGACGAATTCCGGCCTGTATCGCGCGGTGCAGCAATTTGGTTTTGGCCGGCCGACGCGGATCGAGCTACCGGGCGAGTCGCCGGGCTCGGTTCGGCCGCTGCGTCAGTGGACGCCGTTTTACTCGACCGGATCGGTGCCGATGGGCCAGGAACTCGCGGTCACGCCGATCCAACTGATCACCGCGTTCGCGTCGCTCGCAAACGGCGGCGAGCTGCTGCGGCCGCGCGTCGTGCGCGCGATCGTCGGGCCGGACGGCGAACGATTGCAAGTCTTCAGCGAGGCGCAGCGCGTCGCCCGCCCGATCCGTGCCGAGACCGCTCAATTCATGATCGATCCCGTGCTGACCGGCGTCGTCGATCGAGGCACGGGCCGGCGTGCGCAGATCGCCGGCTACAGCATCTTCGGCAAGACGGGCACCGCGCAGAAACAGGCCGAACACGGCGGCTACTCGCACGGCCACCACATCAGCTCGTTCATCGCCGGCGCGCCGGCCAGCGACCCGAAAATCATCACGCTAGTGCTCGTGGACGACCCGTCCAAAGGCAAAGAACACTACGGCGGCGAAGTCGCGGCCCCAGCCGTCAAGCAAATCCTCGAACGCTCGCTCGCCTACCTCCGCGTCGAGCACGATCGTGACGTGCACAACGTGGCCACGAAATCCGGCCGCAAGATGGAGCCGCGGATCACGGACTAGCGAAGCGGCGAACCCGCGACGGCTGGAGCATTCGCTCGAACGGCGGATCAGCACGCTTGCGCACGTGGCGGGGTGACGGCGACCGGTTCCGTGGTGCGTTCCGTGACTTCGCTGGCGGTGATTTCGTGGGCGGCGGCGGCGAGGTGACGCGAGCGATACCAGGCGACGCCGCGCAGGTCGGCGATCGGCTTACGGAAGCGATTGAAGATCCAATATTTGCTGGCGCCGCGCACGCGCGGCCGGTGATGCACGGGAACTTCGGTTACCGTGAATCCTTCGATTTTCGCGAGTGCGGGCAGGAATCGGTGCATGCCGTCGAAGTGCAGGATGCGCGTGGCGATTTCGCGGCGGAAGACCTTGAGGCCGCAGCCCGTGTCGTGCACGCCGTCGTCGAGTAGCTTGCGGCGCCGCGCGTTCGCGAGCAGGCTGGTCAGCCGCTTCGTCCAACTGTCCTGGCGATCCTTGCGCCAGCCGCAGATCAAGTCAAATTCGCCAGCGAGTTCCAACAGCTTGGGCAAGTCGGCCGGGTCGTTTTGCAGATCGGCGTCGCTGGTCACGAACCAACGGCCCCGCGCGGCGGCGAACCCGGCGGCCAGGGCGGCCGATTGCCCGCCGCGCCGCGACATGCGCAGCACGCGCAGCCGCGAGTGGTCCTGCACCGCCGCGCGAAGCACGGCCGGCGTCGCGTCGTCTGACGCGTCGTCCACGATGATCATTTCATACGTTTGCCCGGTCGCGCGCAGCACGCCGTTCCACTCGGCGACGAGCGGCGTCAGGTTCTCTGCCTCGTTGAACGCCGGGCAAACCAGCGACAGATCACACGAGTGAATGGACGGCATCATCATTCAGTCCTCGCTCAGGCCTATCGTGTTGTCGTTCGACGCGGTGCTGCTCCATGCGATCCCAATCCCACGCCGGGTAAACGGAAAACGGCGGCACGAAGCCGTCAATGAATCGGCACAGGCCGGCAAGCTGATAATCCCACATCAACCGCGCGGCCTCCCAACCGAGCCACGCGCCGGCCAGCGCGTCGGTGACAAAATGCTTGCCGCTCAAGAACCGGCTGACGCCGCAGAGCGACGCCAGCAAAACAAACGCGGGGCTGCCTTTCGGGTACATTCGCGTCAGGCACAGTGCCAGCGCGAATGCCGCCGTCGTGTGCCCGGACGGGAAGCTCGGATCGGGATCCATCTCGCCCGGCATGACTGGCCCATGCCAGACCGTGCGTCCGTCGTTCAGTTGCAAGTGCGGGCGCTCACGTCCGCCGAGCAGCTTCAGGCCCGACGCGATGCCGCCGGTCAAAAAAATGACGCCGATCGCGAGGATCAGTGGACGCCGCTTGGCTCGGTCCGTGCCCCAAATCGCGATGGCGATCATCGCGATGCCCATCGACTCGCCGAATTGCTGCGCCGTGCGCCGGAAATCCGTCAGTAGCTCCGGACCGTGCTTGGCCATTTCAATCGACCACACGGCCACCGCTCGATCCATCGGCCACGCAAGTGCGATGAGTGTGACGGCCAACAGCAGTCGCACGTACCAACGGTCGAGCCCGAAGCGGATCGGCCGCTCGGCCAGTTTCGGCAATCCGTCGCCATCCTCTCGCGTTCCGGTCATCGCGAAGTCCATTCCGGTGTTGGTCAAAGCAGCTCAAAGTTGTTGCCGTGTCAACGATGATCGAAGCATTCGTACTTCGTTTAATCGTGCGTCGAACGGGCCGCCTTCAAGAATGTCGCGGGTAAATACCGCGAGTTCATTTTTGGGTCAAGATTAGTTCACTAATAGTCGTCGCCTGCGTTGTCGCGGTACTGCGTCGACGCAAGCTGCGGCCAATCCATCTTTTGGCGATTCCGCAGAATTCGTATCATCCGCCGCTTCATGGACGATCGCGTGAATTCCACGGAGGAAAGTCTTGTCCACTGAGTCAATCGACACGCCAGGTAGCTCGGCTCAAAAGAGCTGGCTCGCGCGCGACCTGTTGCTCATTGCAGCGCTGGCCGGAACGCTCTATCTCGCCGGCAACGGTCGCATCAGCATCTGGGATCGCGACGAGGCGTGGTACGCGGAGACGACGCGCGAGATGTTGCGGAGCGGCGATTATGTCGTTCCGCGATTCAACGATACGCCGCGCTACCGCAAGCCCGTGCTGGTCTATTGGCTGATGGCCGCGTCGTTCTCGGTGTTCGGTGATAACGAATTTGGTGCGCGGTTCGTGTCGGCGGTGGCGGGTACGATCACCTGTCTGGTCACGTACCGACTCGGCACGCGCATGGGCGGCCGCGCGGTCGGACTGGCTGCGGCGCTGATGCTCGCCGTGTGCCCGATGATGCTCGTCGAAAGTAAACTGGCGACGACCGACGCGGTGCTCGCCGCGGCATTCACGGGCGCGATGGCCTGTTTGTGGGAACTGCACGTGGCCGGACCGTCGTGGCGCTGGTCGCTCGGCTTTTGGTTTCTGATCGGCGTCGCGGCGCTGACGAAAGGGCCGATCGGGCCGGCACTCCTCGGGCTGGCCGTTTTGACGTGGCTCATTCTGAGCCGTCAGTGGTCGGTGCTGCGGAGGCTCCGCTGGCTGCCAGGGCTGCTGGTCGCGACCGCGGTCGTGCTACCGTGGTGCGTGGCGATTTACCTGGCCACCGACGGCGAATTTTATCGCTACGTGATTCATCACGAGGCGCTGGGGCACTCGCTGCGCACGATGGAACATCACGTCGGCTTCCCCGGCTATTATGTGGCGATCGGATTTCTCGGCCTGTTGCCGTGGAGCTTCGGGCTAGCGCTCGCGCTGGCGAGCGTTCGGCGCTGGGCGCGGCAGAACGGTCCCGGCAGCTTCCTGCTCGGCTGGACGATCGGGCCGCTCTTGCTGATCGAGTTGATGCGGTCGAAGCTGCCTCATTATTACTTGCCGGCGTTCCCCGCGCTGTCGTTGCTGATCGCGCGCGGGCTGGTGCAGTTTTGGGCGGAGGGTCAACGGACGACGCAGTCGGCGCTGGGTTGGCTGCGTTGGCTGCGTGTGGCGTCGTTGGCGACGTATGCATTCGCGGTGGGCGGCGTGCTGGCGTGGTTTGCGTTCGATCGTGCGCCGGCGCCGACGCGCGTGCCGCTCGTCGCGGCGGCGGCAGTGATGATTGCCGGAGCCGTGATTTCTGTTGCCTGCTTCCTCGCGCGGCGCGACGTGTGGGCGTGGTCGGTCAACGTCGGTGTATCGTGGTGCGTGGGATTGATCGTGGCCGTTGGCGTGCTGCCGCGTGCGAATGACGTGCGAGTGGCCCGCGCGGCCGCCGCAGCGCTCGCGGACGCGGCCGGCAATGACACGCCGATCGTGCTCTTCGGATTCCGCGAGCCGAGCTTGGTTTACTACCTTCGCGAACCGGTACCGTCACTCGGTTCGGTCAAGCAACTCAGCACGCAATTGGCCAAACACGGCCCTGTCGTCACGCTGCTTCGCGACTCGGACCTGAAGAAGCTCGCGAAGCAAAGCAACGTTTGCATCGAACTCTGCGAGCGAGTGGACGCGACGCCGATTCGCGGCGTCGTCGCGCAGTCGGCCTACGTCGCGCGAATCAGCGCGGCCGCCGCGACCCGCGAGACGGCGACGGATCACGCGGCTCGTCGCGACTCGGACGGCGCCGAGTCCGCCGCGCCGCCGGAATTGGCCAGAACGCCGCTCTTGTTGGATCGGTGAATCAGCACCAGGTTTCGCACGTAGACGACGATCCCCGCCGCCTGACCGGGTACCAACACCGGATCGCGATAGGCCGCGTACACCGTGAGCATCAAGCCGCCCACGAGGCTGAAATACCAAAAGCCAATCGGTATCACCGACTCCTTGCGGCGCTCCGAAACGATCCACTGCCAAATGAATCGCATCGCAAACACCGCCTGAGCACCAAAGCCGAAAGCGACCCAAAGCGTGTTCTCCATTGATCCGCTCATCATGCGTTGGCCTCCCGCTCAGAATTTTCGTGTCGAGTCCAGGTCGATGCCGCTCACGACGGGGACACTTTCCAGGGTCGCCGTCCGCTCCCGGCCCGGCCCGTCGTCGAGTTCCACCACGCCGGTGAGCGACGGCGGCCCGCTCGGCTCCGCGTCGCGCGGCGAACGACGTTGCAGCCGAACGATGTAAACCGGTCCTTTCGGCGACGGCAGCACGCGGTCCGGATCGAATTGCACGTCGCACAATTCCTTGACCTCGCGCATTTTGTCGCACGGCACCGCGCTCAGCACGCTGGCATGCTCGGTCATGAACTGTTCGAGCATCGGCGGCCGCTTCAGCCACGGCACCGGTTCGTTCAAGTAAAAGCCAATGTACGGGCTCATGCGATACGTGACGACGGCCTCGCCCGGCATGCGCTCGGCTCCAATCGCCTCGGCGACGGCGCACCACGATTGCCGCGCGTCGAGCGCCGGGAAGATCACGACAGTCACGACGATGAGCGTGGCGACCGGCAAGACCGAGACGGCGCAGAGCGTTCGCCGTTCCACGTCGCGGCGCGACATCAACAGGGTGAGTCCGCCGATCAGGCCGCACGCGGCCAGCGAACCGCCGCCGACCATCAGCACGTGCGGCGCGGCCAACAAGCCGATGAGTCGATCCGGATCAAGATTGCGCAGCGGAGAATCCGGACCATGATGCGGAATCATCCAGCCGGCGGTGGCAATAACCGCACAAAGCACGCTGGCGGCTGTGAGCAAGATCAGCGCCTGCCGCCGCGCCTGCCGCGCCGCGTGCGGAACCGCGTGAAGCTCCGTCCAGTATCGCGCGATCAAGATCGCAAACGGTGGCATCATCGGCAGCAAGTAGACGTGCAACTTCTGCCGCACCAACGACAGCACGATGAACGGCACGGCGAGCCAGCACATGAGCCACAGCGCGGCATCGTCCCGCTCCACGCGCCAGCGACGCCACGCCGATCGCGCGGCCGGCAACGCGAAGATCGACCACGGCAACAGCACGGCCGGCAGCACCGGCAGGTAAAAGAACAGCGAACCCGGATGATGCTGGCCCTCCACCGCGGCCACCAACAAGTGTCGTTCGAGCAGCCGCTCCAAATACTGCGGTCCAAGCCGCACGATTGCCGGGCCGAGCCAAGCCGCGAGCACGCCCGAGAAAAGAAGCACGCCAACCAACGTTTCCCACGCCGCCAGGCGACGCAGCCGGCCCGTGAGCGCGAGAATGGTCACGCCAATCGCGATCGGCAACAACACGCCCAGCGGACCTTTGATGAGCACCGCGACGCCCATCGCCACAAACGTCGCCAGCTTCGCCCAGCGCCGCTCGTCCACATAGCCGCGATGAAACCAGATCGTCGCCGCCGTGATGGCCAGCGAGAACGGCATGTCCATCCGGCCGTACGACGAGCAAAAGAAGTACAGCGGCAACGTCACGAGCACGGCGGCCGCGGTCATGCCCACCTGTTCGCCGTACCAGCGAGCCGCCGCGCGCGCGACCAGCCACAATCCGAGGCACGCGGCGATCACCGCCGGAGCCAACAGCGCCGGCAGTCCGACTTCGCCGAACACCGTTGAACCGGCCAGCACCAGCCAGAAGAACGTCGGCGGCTTCTCGATATACAGTTCGCCCCAGAGTCGCGGCTCGAGCATCGTTCCGGCCGCCTTCATCTGTTTCGCCACGACGCCGTAACGCAGTTCGTCCGGCTGCCACGGATTGCGCACGGAGACCGTGACAGTCGCGAATAGCACGACGAGCGCCGTCAGGCACCACAACGCAAAATGAAATCGCGCGTCACGAGTACCGTGAGCCGTCGCTGAGGCCGGTGGCGTGCAATCGCTGCTCAATCGGTAGTCCCTTCCGCCGTGTCGGCGCGGCGCGGCAGTTGTGCGAAGTTGCTCGACGCGGCGGCCCGCGCCGGCGTCGTGCCGCGACTGCGATCGGCAACGTCCGTGGGCCGCGGCGGCTTGCGCTTGCGTTCATAATGCCGCAACGACGAACCCGGTTCGCTGTACACGTGCGTGTCGGGTCCGAGCGGCAACGCGAGCCGCGTCAGCGCGAGCTTGCCGCGATCCGCGCCGCGCGGATCCGACACGACCGGCACCAATCGCGGCGCCAGGTCCGGCTCAAGATCAAGATCGCGACGCTTCACGAGACAGAATGCTTCACTGACCGCGTCGGCGGGCAGCCGGTGAATTGGCCGAAATTCGCGGTTCAAATAGAACCACAACGACGGGTCCGGTTCGCCCCAAAAATAGATCGACGCATGCTCCGGCACCTGTTCGGCCAACTCGCGCGCGAACCCGCGCGATGAACGAGCGTCGATAGATGACGGCAGAATTGTCGAGTAAACGAGTCCGATCGTCGCCGACAGCGCCAGACCGGCTACGGCATAGGCCGTCGCGCGGCTTGGCCGAAACAAAAGCCAGCCGAAGTTCGCCGCAGAGGCGCACGTCAAGCCGACGCCAATGGCAACGCCGAGCCAGCGACCGGCATCGAGCCGACTCCACGCGATGAACGTCAGCACGAGGCCCATCGCGACGATCATCGCCAACTGCCCGAAGTAAACGGCGCGTTCCACGCGACCGAGCCAGCCGCGGCCCACTGCGCCGTACCGAAACGCCGTGTACGCCGCAAGCACCGCGAGCCCCGGCACCGCGGGCATCAGGTAGTAGTTCTTTCGCGCGGAGAAGAGCGTGAAGACAAGCAGGTTGCCGAAGAACCACCACCACGCCAATCGCACGACCGGCGGCACGGCACTCGTCCGCCGCGCGAAGCCCCACCGCACGCCGGCCACGGCTACGACCGACCACGGAAAGAGGTACTCCGGCCACTTCAACAGATAAAACTGCGGCTCCGTCACGGCCCGCCACAACGTCGGCCGGTGCGCGACCTTGATCCCGTGTTGCCGAAACCAGAGTTCCAACGCCTGCGGTTCCGTCCACAGCACGGCCGCCGGCCACGCCAACGCGAGCACGACGGCAATCGCGATACTTGCCCACGCGGTGCGACTCGGCGCTCGCCACGCACGCTCGTGAATGCACCGCGCCACGAACGGCGGCCCGATCACGACGAGCACGACCGGCCCCTTGCATGCGCCGGCCAGCCCGACGCACAGCCCCGCCAGCAGCCACCAGCGTCCGCGCGAGGTCGTCTCGCGGCTACCGCGCCACCACGCCGCGATCGCCGCGGCCGAAAACGCCGTCAAGTACAAGTCGCTGCTCGGCTGACGCAGTTCGCTGACGAAATAATACGACGACAGCAAGAACAACGACGCGAGCAGCCCGACGACCGGACTGCCCGCCTCCGAACCAAGGTAATAAACGCTCGCCAGAATGACGACGGCGGCCAGCAGCGCTGGCAGACGCAGCGTCCATTCATTCAAGCGGCCGGTGACGACCGCGGCGGCGGCACTCGGCCAGTACGGCAACGGCGGCTTTTCGAGCCGCGGCCGGCCCCACAGATCCGGCACCAGCCAGTTACCATTCCGCGCTACATCCGCCACGCACGCCGCCAGCCGCGATTCTCGCGCGCCCCAAAGTCCCACCGAGCCGAGGCCCGCAACGAGCGCCAGAACGAACGCCAGAGTCAACACGAGCATGCGTGCCCGCGCGCTGGCAAGAACTGAGTCCGCCTGAGTAAAACTGTCGCGCGCAGCGATCGCGTCGATCGACGTGGACGGGCCGTCCGTGGCCATTTCCTGCTCCGGTATTCCTGATCTGGGTCCGCAAAGAGCGGCGGAGTCTAACAGTTTGACATGGATTGAGAAGAGCAGTTGCGTAGGGTGGGCCGAGTCGTCGAGTCCCACCAAATTCTTGGGAAAGTCGCTGGTGGGACTCGAAGACTCGGCCCACCCTACGGCTCCGACTATCCAAGCGGCGTCGAGGCCAACCGTAGGGTGGTTGCTTGCAACCACCGTCAATTCGGACGTGCAAAGCGTGGTTGCAAGCAACCTCCCTACGGTTTTTGTGCAAAGCCCTACGGCTCCGACTATCCAAAGCGGCGTCGAGCCACCACACTCCAAGACCCGCTTCGTTGAAGATCAACTCACCGTGATCGTCTTCACCGCGCTCTCGACCGGCTGAGCGACCACCGAGTTCGACCCCCGCGTCTTGAAGTTCACGGTCCGCCCGGTGTTGAATGGCCCGATCGTCTGGCCGGCGAGGATCACGGTCGTCGCGTGGCCGAACTCCGCATCCACGCCGACGACCTGCCAGACCACGACGAGGCTCGTCGCATGCCGCCCGCCGCCGCCCAAGTACGCAACGGCTACGGACAAGCCGACCAGCGTGAGGGTGATGATCTCCAGCGGCGTCGGCGGGTTGGTCTCCCCTCTTCCGTATCGACCTGCGACAGTCCGTTGTTCTCCGTCGACCCGACGGGGAACCGCTTCGACCACGCCCCGTACCACCGCTTGTTGAGACGATTCACCGTGCGTGAGGTCGTTTGCAAATTCTTCTTCGTCTGGTTCCACTCGGCCTTTTCATTCTCGATGGTTTGCAGCAGGTTCGGGTGATTGGTGACGCGCGTCTGCAAGTCGGCAAGGGCGACGGTTCCCGCGATCTGCTCCAGCGTCAGCGCCGGCAGCGGCGGGGTCGCGGCCGCCCGCTTCGCATTCACTCGCGTCCACAGCGAAATCAGCACCCGCGCCCGCTCCATGTTCCCGTACTGACTGTCCGGATCTTGGTTGAACACGTCGTCCAGATCGTCGTTGAGCGGATCATGGCTGACTTCTGGAATCCAGTTCACCTTCGGGGGCAGCAGACGCAGGGCGTCTGGATCACGTTGTCGCCGGGGTTTACGGTCGGGGCGACGACAGAAACAAGCGCACTCGCGAGCAGGAGGATCCAAGGGATGTCCCAACGGTCGCGAGAAGCGACGAAATAACTCATAGAAATGTCAGGTGACCACGTGACATGGCTCGCGCGCGCGCGCGGGAGAAATGCGACTGCGGCGACAAAGACTGCAGCGGTCATGAATAGCAGGGAAAGGAGCAATCGGGCTCGGCTCATTCCAGTCCCCTTTTGAAGACGGCACCGAACGACAGCGGTAACCGGGCCGCCGCCAGAAAACTTTGATTTCAAAATCCGCGCGATCGGCGGCTTCGGTTCACCGCTTGTTCGGCGATTTCTTGGAGTCAATCGTAGGACAACAGCGTCCAATGCGCGCGGTGTAGTGGAGTCGCACTATGGTACCCCCGGTATTGGATCAACTCGGCAGCCGATCGTTGCAACAAGTCGGCGTCGTGGCTGGTCATGGCGGGGTGATCGGATGGATTGTAAAGCAAGAATTCCCGTGAGTCGAACGAAAACGTCGGCATTTCCACTGCCAAGCTGTATGCATTCCCGATAGGTTCGTACTGATACCTGCACACACCAATGACGGCTGGACGATAGTCGCACCATTCGGAAAATAAGGAACGAGGGTATTGGTTGTTCGCAGCTCGATACCGTTCGATGTCGGCAATCAGTGGTGCCATCCCGTCCATCGTCTTGTTCCACGCGAATTTCGTGAGTGGACTGGCGAGGGCGAACTGAGATCCGGCGACCATGCAAGGCGTAAGAATCAACGCCCATGCCCCTGAGAGAACCTTCCCTGGCGTTTGCCGTGCCCAATCAAGAACACGACGACCGCTCTGCCATAACACGAGCCCCCAGATCGAGAGGATCCCCACGGCCAGTGCCGTTCCCCCTTGACCAACGGCGAAGATTGTTGCAAACAGCAACGCTAGTGTGCCTGCTCCGAGTGCCGCAACCACGATTCCGGCGCGGATACCATGCGAGCCGTTGTTAGCAGTGCGATATTCATACAAGAGCCAAAGTACCCCAATGGGTACGAGGAGCAGCGATGCCAGGCCAAGACCTCGCGCGAATCCAGACAGCGGCACGGCGACGGCGTCGTACCGACCGGGAAGAAACGGTAGAGCAGTTGCAATTAACAGGACGGCGATGAGTACTACGATAATGCCAAAGAGTTTCATTTCAGGTTCGCACCGAGATCAATTACAGCCAGTCAACGGAACGGAGCAAGGCGTCAATTTAGTTCATGAGCCGCTTGGACCAGTGCTCTCAAACGATGACAATCCCGCCGAACGCTGGCGATCAGCGGGGCGGCCCCACGATCGCCGGCAAAACGTGGAAGAACCACAAAACTGCCGCGCGCGCTCAACGCCTAGAACGACCAGAAACCTGGGGCCGCCTCCGCTGGATCGCTTCGTTCGGTGGCGCCCCAGGCGGCATCACTTGGACATATCCCGCTCCTTCAGGTTGTACGTCGCCCCGGCCGACACCGTGTCCTGACGGGCCGGTTCTGCGAACGACTTCGGCCAGTACACGATGACAGGACCGGTCCCGTACACCTGAAAGGACCGGCCGCGGACGACCACGGCTGTGTCGTTCGGGATGCCGAGACCGACGTAATGCGGGTTCCGATCGAGTACGGCACGGTCCGCGCGATCGGGGTCGCCGAATCCTCGGGCCGTCATGACTTCCGGTAACAGTCCGTACCCTGGGCTGAGGACATCGGGGTCAAACCGCTGGTGCACCCGCTCCGCCAGAACGACCGCGCCCGCATCTTGGCCGCCTACCACGCCGCCGCGCTCGAGTAACTTCTTCAGCTCCGCCTCGACTTTCGTTCCCTGGTAGGCGTTGAGTAGTCGGTCCGTGTGCCCGTTCGTGAACCAGACTCCGCTCGCATTCGCCAACTGCGCGACGAACGCCGGGTCGTTCGCGGTCTTCCGATCGCGGGTGTGCAGGAGCCGCACCGAGGCAGAACCGTTCCACGGCTGGAGCAAGTCTTCTTCCTTGCCTGTGTAGGTATCCTGGGCGCTGGCCGTGGGGATGACAACGATGCGGGCATGGTCTTTTCCACCGGCCAACCTGAAGAATTCTTCGCGCGTGGCCTCTGGAAGAACACCTCCGCCCGCCAGCACAACCGCCCCCACGGACTGCTGCTTCGCCCGAACCGCCTCCCACTCACCGCGAAACACTTCGTCCCCGCTTTGCTTCTCGAACATTCTCCATTTCCCGATCAGTCGATCCCCTTTCAACTCGGCTTCCACGCGAACCCATGCCTTGCTCCTCGTCTGATGTCCCCAACCGTGGTTCAACTCGTCGATGTCGAAGTCGAAAGTGAGTTGCCCTGTCGCGAACGTCACCTCGCGGAACGCGGTGTGGTCCGGCAGCAACGAATAGCCGGTCAGTTTTTCGCCGTCACAGTTGAAGTGAACGACCGAGTTTCGCAGTCGGGCCCCGTGCGTGGGCTGGTACAGGCTGGCATGAACCGCGTGCCGAACTTCGTTGTCCCAGTTGCCAACGATGGAACTAAGTGTGTCGTTCTTGCTCTCCTCGATTCCTTTCGGTTCCTGTGCCGAATCGGTTGGGAAGTCGAGCGCGGATGCTGTGATGAAGCCGAGCAGGCACAGCCAACTCATCGAAGTCATTTTTGACATCATGCTCCTCCACAGGAACGCAAGGGTGGGCATTTGTCTGCGATCGAACGTCGGCGGTCAGCGGGGCGACCCCGGCGATTGGCCAAGACGCCCCGAACAACCAGACCGCATTGTACGTGCACAAAACTCTCGAACAACCAAAAACCAGGGGTCGCCTCCGCTGCACCGCCTTCGTTAGACCCCGGCGTTGTCATGGATTACTCCCTTGCGATTTCTGTGTCTGCTCTAGTTGCCGAAGTGACGATTCTGCAGCCACTCGGACACGAGCGTCTTTATCCTTCGTGGCGCTGCGCAGCGCTTCGAAAACAGGTTCGCCGGTGTCGGCGATCAGCCCCAACGATTCGGCGGCAGCTTCACGAACGATTTCGCGTTCATCCTGAAGACATTGAATCAGAGCGGCGACCGCCGGATTCGCGTCGCTCCCAAAAGACCCGAGCGCTCGGGCGGATTCGTACCGCACCAGGGCGCTTTGGTCGTCAAGTCCTGCAGCAAACAAAGGGAGGAGACGGATTCGGTCTGAATCGATGACGGCCAGCGTACTGAAGGCCGCTGACCGGACAGATGGGTCGTCGTCGCCGACTGCATTGACCAGGTCGGGGATCGCAGCTTTCGCTTCAGACCCGACTATCGAAAGGTATGTTGCCGCCAGAGATCGTACGGACGCGCCCTCATCAGTAAGTGACCGCCGCAACAAAGGCACCAAGGTGGGGCGGTTCGGTTCGAGCCAAAAAAGTGAGCACAATGCGTTCTGTCGCACGTACGAGTCGCTATCGTTCAATGCCGCCCTTAACTGGGGAATGGCGTTCTTCGCGCGCGGTCCTAATTCTACAAGTTCGGCGGACGCCGCGCGACGCAACGACGTGTTCGGGTCACTCAGCGCACGGATCCAGCGGTCCGGGTTTCCAGGTAAACTCTCGAGCCCGAGTCTTAGTAGTAGGGAGAAAGCTGCACAGCAAGCAACGGCATAGCAAGCGGTGCGCATACCAAATTGCAGCCTTGGGCGTCGGCCATGGGCAGTGGCGGCTGGATTCATGGTTCATCAGGCCTTCGACTGTGATGCGCCGGGAGAAATCTGAGGGTCTAACGATAAAGCTCACCTGCCCGGCCCGCTCGGTGAGCTACAAATCTCGAAAAACCTACATGCGGGCCGGGTCAGGTGCAGCGCCTGGTTCGGCGGCGCTCGCACCGGGAGTCATCAACCGTCTAGGTTCTTCCCAAAGCATAGCCGGTACCCGTTGCAGTCCTCCATGTCGAAGTCGCGGCAACCGTAGGGCTGGTCGCAAATCGCCCGCGTGATCTTCACGCCCTTTGCCTTGAACTCGCCATAAAGCGCGTCGGCGTTTTCGACCCAAATGTATGCATCCCAGGTTTCGTCTGCCTCCGGGTCAGCGAGGCGGTTGGGGCGCATAATACCCGTCGTGGGGAGTCGGCGCAACATGATGACGACGCCATTGCGGTAGACCATGCAGAAATGTGGTGCCTCGCCCCCGAATAGTTCACACTGAAAGCCGAGCTTGTCTCGGTAATAGTTCGCCGTAGTCATTACATCGTCCACAATGAAGTACGGCGCGATCGACCATCGCGGCCGGTTTTCAGCGTTGTCTGCCATTGACTTGCCTCCGGCTTTGGCGGGGTTGCTTTCGGAACGGTGAAATCCCAAGCCGCCGAACGTTAACGATCAGCGGGGCGGCGGGCAGAACGGCCAAACCGCTCACGAACAACCGAGACGCGTTGTGCGCGAGAAAAACTCACGAGCAACGAACAACTGCCCGCCGACTCCGCTGGATCGTTTCGTTAGGCGATGGCAGGCTCACGAGACAGATCAAGGCCTTGGCGTCACGCGGGTGGCATGCTCTCCACTCTGGTTGAGCATGCCGACGCAAAGCCGACGGCATGCCACCCGCCGCCGCAAATCACCTCGCCGCCAAGTTCGTAGGCTGATTTAGATAGTGGCATGGTGTGAAGCGGCCTAACGTTCACGCTAACCGGGCGGACGCCGCCCAGCGCGAAAAACACAGAATAACCAAACGGTGCCGAACGGCAAGCAGAACTCGGACCGACCAAAAACGCGGCGTCCGCTCCGGTTCAGCGTGTCGTTAGACCAACGGCTGAAGTTCAAATGCGGGTGCCAGCGAGCACTGAACCGGATGGCGACGACGAATCGGCCCACACGCCCTGTGCAAGAAACGACATTTCAACGACGCCGAACTTATCGCCAATCGATGAGGAACAGTGCCATCTCATTCCGCTCGTGGCGTTCTGAGAGGACCGTAACCGAATTCTTGCCGACCGGGTCAATGATGTTCAGATGCGTCTCCAATCCAGCGTTTCCGCCCACGTGTGTTGCCGTGTATGCGATCCGCTTACTGTCCGGTGCCCAGCAAGCGCGGAGTTCGGTAAAGTTCAGTCCTTCCACGAGCGGCTGAACCGTTCCCGTCGCAACGTCTAGGATGTTCAGGGTACGCCCTTCGCCCGACCGGCCAACAACGACATAAAGCAGCTTCGCTCCGTCCGGCGAGAAGCGGCAGGTTCCACGCCGAACGGCCTGTGCGGCTTCGGCGAGCCGCTTCACGAACGAGCCGTCAGCCTTCACCAAATGAAGGCCGTCACCCACCGCGACGAAGTGAGTTCCATCGGGCGACCAATCTTGAAGCGTCATCTGCCACGCGGCACCGCTTTCTGTCTTGTACCTCGGTAGCCGGACTTCCTCAACCTTCCGGTCCCGCGTCTCCACGATCCAGTTACGATAGTTCTCCTTCGCGTCCCAGGAAGCGAACGCCATTTTGGATCCATCCTTCGACCAGACCCAGTGCTGGAGTTCAAAGCCGTTCATTTCCACCAGCACTTCGGACTTTTCAGAATTCGTAATATCGCGGACCAGAATCTTGTTGGGCGGAAACGCCCCGGCGTTGGCAATGTCGATGTAGGGCTTACCAAAGGCAAGCCGTCGGCCATCTGGCGCGAGGCGCGCTGAAGTCAAATACTGGTAGACTAAGTCTTGAACATTCCCAAGACCGAAGATTTTCCGGTCTTTCGTATCGGGATCGATGCCGACCAACTCGAAACGATGCTGGACGTAGATTCGTCCCGGCTCGTCGATCGCACTCACCGAACGTTTGGACGACGGGTTGCCCGCGTCAGTTTGCGGAGCGGGCCAAACGACAGTCGTGGCGCTTGCCAACGCGACTGTGGCGACGATGAAGCGGCGGTTCATCACTTGTACTCCGACAAAGAGTTTGCTGAAACTTAGGTGAAGCACGCGCCGACGCACCCGAGGGTCTAACGCTGGCGTTGACCGGGCCGTGCGGACGACGCCCGAGAACTCTGAAAAACCAAAAACCTCAATCGAAGCGGCGGACCCTCGCAAACCAAAACGCGAGCACGGCTCCGGTCCAACGCCTTGTTCGGCGATTCCGATGCTGTTTATTCTCTGAAAAACTGAACCTCGCGGCTGCTGATCGTGCCACGCCAAGCGTCGCTGATGCCGCTTTTTCCTGCGGCTGCTGTCGCGTCCCACTGGCCATCGTAGGAATAATCGTACCGTAACGTGTATCGTCTCGGCGGTCCAATGCCGGCAAAGTTATCGGTCGTCAATTCCAACTCGTCTTCAATGACCTCGCCGGGACCGATGACCGCAAAGGCATCCGCCCCAATCACGTAATCGGGGGTCGGTCCCGTGTAGCGGATTTGGCGCTCCGCGTCCCAAATCTTCATTCCGACCGCTTTCGCAGCGTACCAGTCGCCAAACGGTCGGAGAACCATGATTTTCTGTTGGCTCGCGTTTCGGATCTCAGCGGCCACTTGAATGTTCTCGTTCGCCGTAACGCGCTGCGAAATCACTGACAATCGCAGTGCCAGCTTTCCATCATCCGAAGTCACCCACGCGGGCGATGGTGATTCCGTGGGTGAACCACAGCCCCCCATGACCATCGTCAGCAACAACGGTGCAAGAGCCGCTTTAAGGTTCAGCATGGCAGAACTCGCCGAACGTCAAAGCTCAGCAGCGGCGGGGGCCGAGTGAGCTACACGTCACGGAAAGCCTACACGCCCCCGCCGTCTGCTGCAGCGCCTGGTTCGGCCCGCCTTGCGGTCCACAGCCGCCAGACCTCCGCGGCCAGCGCCGCGTACCTTACGTGATCGCCTGCGGTGTCGGCCCCGAACCACCTGACGAACTCCTCGTGCAGAACCAACCCCGCGTCGCTGGCCGACGAGCAGGCGCTCAGCCGCGGGATGACGGTCCCGGCCTCCGCGTCGTACTCGTCGGTGTTGCTCCCGAAGTTGATCCCGATGGGGTCGTGGCGGAACATCGCCTCGCTTACGGCGGCGAATAGCCCCGGCTGGCTTTGCCGCACCGCATCCCGTGCCGCGCGATCACGGGCGACACGCTCGACGACTTCCGGCGGCCACTCGTCGCCCATCCGCTGCGCCCTCCGCCGCCGAACGCTACGGTTCAGCGGGACGGCGGGCACGAACCACGCTGGACGCTGAACGACACGAAAAACTCTTGAACAACCAACCGACACGAGACGGCCAAAAACTGCCCGCCGTCTCCGCTGGAACCGTTCGTTAGACGATGGGCTACGGCCCGATTATGGAGCCGTTGGTTCACAAGCTTTCGTCTCGTCATCTCTCTTCGTCGTAAGGACAGTCGCAAGAAATTGCCTGGCCGTTACAACTTGGACACCGCTCGCCGTCGCAGCCGACAACGTGAAATTCGCCCTTGAGAACGCGACAGTCGTGACATGGATGCTCATTTGCACCCCAGTCGTCGCTTTCGTCGCCGTATCGAATCCGGGACAGCTTATTACCGCCGATGCTGTAGTGCGTCTGCCGCTGAGCGGCCTGTATTTGTTCCGGCCAGCCCTCGACCATCTCGACGCCGCGGTAAGTGACTCGTTTTTTCGTCATGGAACTAATCGTCTAACGCTCACGCTAACCGGGCGGACGCCGTCGGCAAGCAGAGCGTGGAAAAACCAACGAGCCACAACAGCGAGGAAACCTCCGAACGACCAAAAACGCGGCGTCCGCTCCGGTTCAGCGTGTTGTTAGACGGTGCGGCCAAAGTGCTGAGTTCTTTCCGAGCGGTCGTCGTAGTAGCGGTCTAGAAAGGCGTCGCTCTGGAGATCGCTGTCGCGGAGTATGGAGTACACCTCGGTCAAGTCGGTGATCTCGTCCTCGCCCGTGTCGTAGGCAGCGACAAATCCTGTGAACTCGACGCCTTCCAAACTGGTCGCGTATTGCTTTGCCTCGTCTTCGGCACGCCTGACAGCCTCATTGAGATCGTCGGCACGCAATACGATCACTCGCTCCTCGTACACGAACTTGTGAAGGTCAGCGACATGCGCTCGGTGGCGAAAAACGCATTTTGCGGAGTACCATGACATCGGACTTTTGAGAGAGCGTCTAACATTACGTTCACCGGGCCGGCGGGCAAAACTGCCAAACCGGCTGTGAACAACGAAGACGCATTGTACGCGCACAAGACTCACGAGCAACCAACGACTGCCCGCCGGCTCCGGTGCAACGTGTCGTTAGCCGGCGCTTCGACCTCACGCATCGGCTACCTCACGATTTCGCATCTCGGCAATTCCTTGCGCAGCTCGTCGACACCCGCGTTGTAGTGTTTCGGCTGAAGTGGCACACCGGGGAAGTTAGACTGGCGGTCTCACGTGAAATGAGCCCTTAAGGAGGAAGAAGAAGAGAAGAGCCTTGAGGGGAAGAGGAAGAATCCTGGAAGGAG